>Ga0209737_10002935_pt1 | contig 11885 bp, 10 predicted proteins | sample TergutCu122P3_FD_187284 | JGI IMG/M metagenome (GOLD analysis project Ga0209737, IMG submission 187284) | Cubitermes ugandensis P3 segment gut microbial communities from Kakamega Forest, Kenya - Cu122 P3 (SPAdes) (version 2) | ecosystem: Host-associated > Arthropoda: Insects > Digestive system... | reverse complement strand
GTAGCGCCACAAGGTTCGCCGGGCGCGGGCAAGCCGACGGCGGGAAGCGCCGGAACGGCGTCGGGCAACAGCCGCCGTGACGGCATTCTGACTACGGCGGCCAAAAGCATGATACGTAGCGCCAGCACGTCCATCGGACGCGAAATCGCGCGCGGCATTCTGGGGTCGCTGCTGGGGGGCAAGGGGAAAAAGTGATGAGTGTGCTTTCCTGTTGGCCCCCACCCTAACCCTCCCCCGCAAGCGGAGGAGGGAATTGGTCTCTTTCTCCCCGCAAGCGGGGTAGAGATCAGGCTCCTTCCCCCGCTTGCGGGGGAAGGCTGGGATGGGGGCAAGCAGTGAGAAATGTAAGCACTTGAATCAAAACTACTCTAAAAATCCGCAATATCAGGATCAGGCCCGATACGCCCTTTCGGGTTGTCGAGCTCATTGAGCAGGGCAATATCCTCGGCATCGAGCTGAAAATCAAAAATCTGGAAGTTGTTGCGAATACGCTCCGGATTGATCGATTTCGGAATCGCAACCAGACCGCTGTCGAGATGCCAGCGCAACACGATCTGCGCGACCGTTTTCTTATGCTTTTGCGCGATGCGTAGCACTCGTTCGTTGCGCAGCACGGCACCCTGTCCGAGCGGACTCCAGGACTCGGTGACGATTTCATGCAGCGTATGGAATACGCGCAAGGAACGCTGCTGAAAATACGGATGCAACTCGATCTGATTGACCGACGGAGCTACGCCGGTTTCATCCAGCAAACGCCGCAGATGCGGAATCTGGAAATTGGATACGCCGATCGAACGCGCGCGCCCATCCTTTCTCAACTCGATCAACGCGCGCCAGCTTTCGAGATAGCGGTCCCACTGCGGCATCGGCCAATGGATCAGATAAAGATCGACGTAATCGAGCCGCAGTCGCCGCAGGCTCTCATTGAAAGCGCGTAGCGTCTCACCGTACCCTTGGTGGCTGTTCCATAGCTTGGTGGTCACGAAGATTTTTTCGCGCGCCACTCCCGAAAGAACGATCCCTTCACCGACTCCCGTTTCGTTGCCGTAGATGGAAGCCGTGTCGATCATGCGATAGCCCGCCACAAGCGCGGCGGAAACGACAGTAGCGGCTTGCTCTTCCGGGATCTGCCAGGTGCCGAATCCGAGTTGCGGAATCTGCGCTCCGTCATTCAGGGAAAGAGTGGGTTGCATCATGGCGATCTCCTTGCAAGAAACGCCTCTCGAATGCCGAAATCAGGCCGCGTACCCGAAAAATTCGCGGTGCCCGCGCATATCCTCCAGCCGTTCGATCAGAAGCTTGAAATCGTCTTCATTATCGACCGGATTGAGCACTGCGGCATCGACGACGAACAGCGGCGAGGCTTCGTACTGGAAGAAGAAATCGGCGTAATGCTTGGCCACTTTTTCGAGATAGGACTCGGTGATCCGGCGTTCGGCATCAATGCCGCGCTTATAGACGCGCTCGGCCAGCGCCGCAACCGGCGCTTGCAGATAGATGACCAGATCGGGCACGAGCAGCGAGGGCGGTTTCATGGCCTCAAAAATCTGCTCGTACAGGACGAACTCGTCCGGTGCGAGATTGAGGCGGGCGAACAGCACGTCGCGCTCCAGCATGAAATCGGAAACGATATACTGGCTCTCGCCCAAGCCCTCACGCTCCAGCGCCGCAAGCTGTTCAAAACGCGTGAAAAGGAACGAAAGCTGGGTCGGTAGCGCCCAACGTTCCTGGTTCTGATAGAAGCGGGCGAGAAAGGGATTGTCCTGTGGCCGTTCAAAGATCGGCTTGACCGCCGGGAGGTAGGCGGCCAGACGTTGCGCCAGTGAGGTTTTTCCCGCGCCGATCGGGCCTTCAACGGCGATATGGCGTACCTTTTCGAGCATCGTAAATACCGTCCCGCGTTGCACGCGGATGAATGAAAGGAATATACGATGCTAACAAAAAAGCCACTCCGACAGAAAACCTGTGAAGATGTGTTCGTCCTGCGCCTCGCCAATGAACGGGCCTTGTTGCAGGTCGCACCCGAGCGCGAGTAAAAAATCCTGTTGCGCCCTGCTCCGCACGCCGCGCGCCATGACCCGGATGCCGAGCGGCGCAGCCATCTGGATGATGGCCTCGATGAATGCCGTGTCCTCGTCATCCCGCCCAACCTGCGCAATGAGCGCGGCATCGAGTTTAAGCACGCTGAAGCGGTAACGATCCAGTTGCTTGATCGGGGCCGGATCGCGTCCAAAATTGTCGAGCGCCAGCCGGACGCGCATGTCGCTCAACGCGCGCAGCGTGGGTGCAATATCGGTTTCGGGCAGCGCGCGGGCATCGATGGAGAGCTCCAGACTGCGCGGATCGAGTCGGCTCACGGTCAGCGCCGTGCGGATCAGTTTGGGCAGGCCGCCGCCGGAAAGCTGCCCTGCGGAGATGTTGACGCTGACGACCGGGGCATGTCCCCGGACGTGCGCCCAGGTGGTGGCGGCACGGCAGACGACGGAAAGCGCCCAGGCATCGAGTTCCGGCAACAGGGCTTCGCCCGCGTAGAGCGTGCCGCTACGGACATCGACCTGGGGCTGGAAATGCAGCGCCAACGGCGCGGGCGCAGGCGTGAGCGCGGGCGCGGTTTCAGTCGCCAGCCGTTCATGACCGAGAACGATGGCGTGAATGCCGGGACGCAGCCGGGGGGCTGCGATATAGGGAAAATCATGCACGCGCCCATCGGGCAAAACGAGGCCGAGCATGCCCCGCGTTTCGCTCCGGATCAATAGTCGTTCGCGCGCTTCCAGAAACTCGTGCCCGTCGGCGAACAGGTCGGCCAGAGGCTGCCCGGCAAGCTGGCGGTAACTGCGGCCAAGCAAGCGGCAGGCGGCGCTGTTGGCGTCGATGATGTATTCGTCGCCGGTAATGAGCAGCCCTTCATCGATGAGTTCGAGCAGCGCAAGATAGACTCCGACTTCCGCGCCTTCCGAAAAGTCCGGAACGAACAACTCCTCACCGTGGTTGTCCCGCGATGGAGGTGCGGATTTCATCGGTGGCTGCATGCCATGTCCTGTTAGTTCGGCGCGCGATGTACGAATCGAGGTGGCTTCGACACTTCGTGCGCCAGCATACCCGGCGGAACAGGTCTGGATCGGCCGAATAACAGGGCAAGTCGGCGGTTATTTTGCCTTTGCGCTCATTTCCTGCCCAGTCCGCCAAGCAACGCCGCCAGCGGGCGTTGCGGCTTGGCGGGCGGCGCGGTGCGCGCGGGCAGCTTCTCTTCTTGCGGAGCAAGGCTGGCCGTGGGTTCGTAAGGCTTGGAGAAATCGAAACCATCTGCGGCGATTACCGGAGAAGTGCGCGGGGGACGCTCGCGTTTTGCGCTTTTACCCTCGCCACCCTCCCGCCTGACGCGGGTATCCGCATCACGACGCGCACGACCGCGCGGGCCGGTATCCGCTTCCTCAGCGGATGCGTGCTCCGGATCGAAACCGGGCACGGCTTCACGCGGAATTTCAAACTTGATGAGCTTCTGGATTTCCGCAAGCCAATGCTTTTCTTCCGGGCTGACCAATGAGACTGCACGACCCTTGTGACCGGCGCGCCCCGTGCGTCCGATGCGGTGGACGTAATCTTCAGCGGTGTGCGGCAACTCGAAATTGATGACGCAGGGCAACTCGTCGATGTCCAGACCCCGCGCGGCAACGTCCGTGGCAACCAGTACGCGCAAGCGCCCTGCCTTGAACGCATCCAGGGTTTCCGTGCGTTGCTGCTGGCTTTTGTCCCCGTGGATGGCATCCGCCGAAATGCTGTTGCGCGTCAAAAAGTGGGCGAGTCGGCCACAGCCGATTTTCGTGTCGACGAACACCAGCACCTGCATGTCCGGCTGGTGGCGCAGCAGGTGGGCAAGCAGATTGCGCTTCATGCCCGCGCTCACCGGGTGCACCACGTGGGTAATGGTTTCCGAAACCGTGTTGCGGCGCGCAACTTCGATCATTTTCGGATTTTTCAGCATCCGATCGGCGAGCTTGCGGATTTCTTCGGAAAACGTGGCGGAAAAAAGGAGACTTTGCCGGTTTGCCGGCAGCAGTTCCAGGATGCGGCGGATGTCCGGGATGAACCCCATGTCGAGCATGCGGTCGGCTTCATCCAGCACCAGTACCTCAACCTGCGAGAAACTGATCGTCTTTTGCTGTACGTGATCGAGCAAGCGCCCCGGCGTGGCAATCACGATCTCGACGCCACGACGCAATTCCTGCATTTGCGCGTTCATGTCGACGCCGCCATAAATGCAGGTAGCGCGCAGACTCAGATGACGGCCATATTCCGTGACCGAGGCGAACACCTGCATCGCCAGTTCGCGGGTCGGAGCAAGGATCAGCGCGCGTACCGGATGCCGGGCGGGCGATGCGCTGGTATTGGCGTGGCGCGCGAGGCGCTGCAACAGCGGCAGGGTGAAGCCCGCTGTCTTGCCCGTGCCGGTCTGCGCGCCTCCCATGATATCCAGTCCGCCAAGGATGACGGGAATGGCTTGCTGCTGGATCGGGGTGGGTTCGGTGTAACCCGCGTCGGCTACGGCCTGAAGGAGTTCCGGGATAAGGCCGAGTTCGGCAAAGTTCATAGGTATCGTTGTTCAGGACAGGACGCACGCCCGTTATCGGGCGAACGGCTGGATCGCTAATGAAAAGCGAGAATTATACACATCCGCGCATCCCTCGGCCTTTCAGTATGCCCGGATCGCTCCGGAAGCGATGCGCCAACGTTGAGTCACCCCGCCATGAATGGCGGGGATTCCTCGATATGGCTCAGGGGAGCCTTCGGCTCCATAGAAGCTTTGTCTCACTGACCTCGCCATGAATGGCGAGGATTGCGTTCGACACATGTTCAATGCGCTGCCGCCTGCGGAGCGCCGATCTGCGTTTCGGTGCGCGATACTACCGACGGCACTTCCTTGAGGTTGTGCTCCATCATGTATCCGTTCATCGACTTCCAGCCCGCGAAAATGGCGGCTTTCTGCACATCGGGATTGAGCGCGTAGCAGTCCTCGATGGATCGCCCCGTCTGCCGGCAGGCGCTGCCGATAGCCTCCGCATTGGCGTTTTCCCTGCCCGGGTTGGGCAGTTCAAGCAACTCGGCAAACCTGTCGCAGCCCGTCATGAGCAGCAACACGGCAACGAGGGCGATACTAACGGTCTTGCGCATGTTCGGATGGGCAACAAAAGTAAATCCATCCCTATTAACGGCCGCCGCAGGCCATAACTTGAATGCCGGATCGCTCATGTCGCGACATTTTTGTTCATGAAAAGCCCCCGCCAACCTCACACGGAACGTGCGGATTACAACAAAAGAGACATTAAAAGTGACATTCATTGTGAGTTGCTTTTGGATGTTTCCTTTTTGACCGCCTATAATCGTTTTCCGCTTTTTCATTGAGACTATTCGAGGAGCATCCATGAGTACATTCACTCAAAGCATCGGTCGCCGTGGCCTTATTTGCGCCATCGGAGCCGTCATGCTGGCCATGCTGGCGATGCCAGGCGCCGCCACGGGGCAAACTGCGGGACAAACCGCAAAAAAACCCGCCGCCAAACCCAAAGCCGCCGCTCCCGCAGCCAAGGCCGAACAACCTGCCGGGCCTCTGCAAATCGAAATTTCCCAACAACTGCCGCCGTCGCGGGTCAAGGCTCTGCAAGGACTGATCGAGCGTTTCAACGCCCAGAGCACTGCTTCCCAGGTCGTTCTCGTCGAAAGCAACTGGCAGGCAGCCAAACCGCCGCACATGATGATTCTCGACGGCGCGGATGAAGAAGCGTTTCTCTCGGGCAAGGTGCGTTACAAGCCGCTGGCCGCGCTCATGAAAGAATCAGGCGCTGCATTGCCAAACGTCAAACCTGCGGCAATGATGACGCGCAAGCCCCTCAATGCAACCGGGCAACTGCTGGCCCTGCCGGTTGGCTTGAGCACTCCCGTGGTCTATTTCAATCGCGCCGCCTTCAAGCGCGCCGGAATCAATACGGAGACCCCACCCATTGCAACCTGGACTGACCTGCAGGGTACCCTTGGAAAACTGGCCGCGAACGGCTCCAGATGCCCGCTCACGATCATCGAGCCCGCGCGAGTGCTGATCGAAAACGTCTCGGCCTGGGATAACGTTCCTGTGCTCAAGGGCAAGCAGCCCATCTTCAATGGCCTGTTTCATGTCAAGTATGTTTCCCTCATGGCAAGCTGGAATCGCGCCAGCCTGCTGAAATTCTTCGACACCCGCGCCGACGCCGAAGAGCGTTTCGCCAAGGGCGAATGCGCAATGCTCATCGGCCCGTCCGACAGCTGGGTCGATTTCCGCCAACGTGAAGGGCTGGATGTCGGCATTGCCCGCCTGCCCTACGTGGAAGGCACTCCCGGCGCGCCGCAAAACACCCTGGCCAGCGGCGCATCGCTCTGGGTCGCAACTGGCAAGAAGACCGCCGAAAACAAGGCCGTGGCGAACTTCATCAACTTCTGGCTGCAACCTGACAATCAAATCACCTGGCAGCGCGAAACCGGCTACCTCCCCCTGAGCAAGGCCGGCATTCTTGCTTCGGAAAGCACGCTTCTCGGTGACAGCCTGGAAAACATCAAGGTCGCCATCGGGCAATTGATCAACAAACCCGTCACGCCCAATTCCACGATTCAGCAAGCGATCGAACGCGCATCTGCGCGTCGCGTCATCGACGAGGAACTTGCCGAAGTATGGGCCGACCGCAAGAGCGCCAAAGCGGCTCTCGACAGCGCCGTCATTCGTCTCACGGGTAAATAACGTCGGCATGGGCCTGGGTTTCACTCACGCCCATCATGCTTCACCAAACGGCCAGGGATATTCTCTCTGGCCGTTTTGATTCACCTCGCCATGCGTTGACCTGTTCCGGCAGGCTGCGTACCATCGCCCAATTTTCGAGAGTCCCGCCTTGCCCGCATCATTGGAGATATTCGCGCCCATCGCCGCCGACATGAACGCAGTTGATGCGCTCATCCGCGAAAGGCTTCATTCCGATGTCGTCCTGATCCGCCAGGTCGCCGAATACATCATTCATAGCGGCGGCAAACGCCTGCGGCCCGCTCTGGTGTTATTTACCGCCAACGCGCTCGGCTACCGTGGACGCCAGCATCATGAACTGGCAGCCGTCGTCGAATTCATCCACACCTCCACCCTGCTGCACGACGATGTGGTCGATGAGTCCGATCTGCGCCGGGGCAATAAAACCGCCAATGCCCTGTTCGGCAACGCCGCCTCCGTGCTCGTAGGCGACTTTCTCTATTCCCGCGCCTTCCAGATGATGGTGAGCGTCGACAGCATGCGCGTGATGCAGGTGCTCGCCGAAGCCACCAACGTCATTGCCGAAGGCGAAGTGCTGCAACTGCTCAACTGTCACGATGCCGACGTCACCGTGGAGGGGTACTTGCAGGTCATCCGCTGCAAGACCGCCAAACTCTTCGAGGCGGCCGCCCGGCTTGGCGCCATTCTTGCCGAAGCTTCCCCGGAAATTGAACAGGCGCTGGCGGTTTTCGGCATGCACCTCGGCACGGCCTTCCAGATCATCGACGATGTGCTCGACTACTCTGCCGACGAGGCCGAAACCGGAAAACATCTCGGCGACGATCTGGCAGAAGGCAAACCCACCTTGCCGCTCATCCACGCCATGCAGCACGGAACCCCGGCACAGGCTGCGTGTGTGCGTCAGGCCATCGAAAACGGAGGACGGGAAGACTTTCCCGCCGTGCTCGAAGCCATCCAGACCACTCGCGCGCTGGAGTTCACACGTGATCATGCCCGCACCGAAGCCGATCTGGCGGTAGCAGCACTCCAGCCTCTTCCTGCTTCCATTTTCAAGGATGCTTTGCTAAAATTAGCGGGCTTTGCGGTTGCAAGGTGCTTTTGACCAGCTTTCAGGCTGGTCAAAGATTTTCGGGGAATAGCTCAGCCTGGTAGAGCACTGCGTTCGGGACGCAGGGGCCGGAGGTTCGAATCCTCTTTCCCCGACCAAAAGCACTGACACACCGGCGGTCAAAGACCGCAAGCCCTGAGGCCGCCTTCCCGTAGGGGCCTTTCCGGGCGGGTTTGAAACCCGCCCCAGCAGCACGGCGACGAGCCTTACCAATCCACCCGCTCGACCTCTCCCAACGACCGCCCCAGAAACCGCTCTCCAATGGTCTGAAAGCGCAACGGCACATCGGTCACGAAATAGCGATAAGTCGCAGGCGCCTGTCCCGCCGCAGCCAGTCCCGCTTCCCGCAGCCGGGTCGCGGCAAGTTCGGCGGTCGTCTCCGCCGAATCGATGAGTTTCACTCCCTCCCCCACCACGTCGCGCAGCAGCGGCTTGAGCAGCGGGTAATGCGTGCACCCGAGCACCAGGGAGCCGACATCCTCAGCCAGTACCGGGCGCAGATACTCCTGCGCCGTCAGCTTTGTCACCGGATGATCGAACCAGCCTTCTTCCACGAGCGGCACGAAGAGCGGACAGGCTTGCGAATGGACGCGCGCCGCGGGATCGAGCGCATGTATCCGCCGCGCGTAGGCGTTGCTGTTGATCGTGGTCGGCGTACCGATGACGCCGATGCGCCCGCCATTCGACACCTTCACGGCGGCGCGCGCCCCGGCTTCGATGACGTCGAGCACCGGAATGTTCCCGGCTCGCGCAGTCACGATTTTCAGGGCCACGGCGGCCATCGTGTTGCAGGCGACGATCAGCATCTTGACTTCCTGCTTGAGCAGAAAGTCGACGATCTGGCCGGTGAAATGCTCGATCGTCGCCACCGATTTGACGCCATAGGGCACGCGCGCGGTGTCCCCAAAATAGACGATGCTCTCCAGCGGCAGACGCTCCATCAGCGCGCGGACGACGGTCAACCCCCCCACGCCTGAATCGAAAACGCCAATGGGCCGATGGGTGACGCTCACTCCAGCACCACGGCGGCAAATTTACGTTTACCCACTTGCAGGACGACCCGGGCGCCCGCGAGAAGCAGCCGGGCGCGATCCTCGACGCGCTCGCCATCGAGCTTCACCGCGCCCTGTTCGATCATCCGTGAAGCTTCCGAGGTGGTCCCGGTCAGCCCCGCTTCCTGGATGACCTTGAACACCGGCATGCCTTCGCCGACGGCGACCCGCACTTCGGGAATGTCGTCGGGGATTTCGTTTTTCTGAAAGCGCGTCTCGAAATCGGCCAGCGCGTCGATGGCCGCCTTCTGGCCGTGGAAACGGGCTACGAATTCCTGCGCCAGCATCACCTTGACGTCGCGCGGATTGCGCCCAGCCTCGATTTCGGCCTTCAACGCCGCAATCTCGCCCGACTCGCGGAACGAGAGCAGATCGTAGTAGCGCCACATCAGACTGTCGGAGATCGACATGGTTTTGCCGAAGATTTCTTTCGGCGACTCTGCAATACCGATGTAGTTGCCCAACGATTTGGACATCTTGTTGACGCCGTCCAGACCTTCGAGCAGCGGCATCATCAGCACGCATTGCGGCGACTGGCCGTAATGCTTTTGCAACTCGCGCCCCATTAGAAGATTGAAACGCTGATCGGTTCCGCCCAATTCGATATCGGCCTTCATCACCACCGAGTCGTAGCCTTGACAAAGTGGATACAAAAATTCGTGAATCGAAATCGGCTGCTCATTTGCGTAGCGTTTGGCGAAGTCATCGCGTTCGAGCATGCGCGCCACGGTCTGCTGCGCAGCCAGACGAATCATCCCCGCCGCGTCCATTTCATTCATCCAGGCCGAATTGAAGCAGATTTCCGTTTTTTCGGAATCGAGGATCTTGAACACCTGCTCGCGGTAAGTCTCGGCGTTGGCGAGCACCTGTTCGCGTGACAGGGGCGGACGGGTCGCGTTCTTGCCGCTCGGGTCCCCGATCATGCCGGTGAAATCCCCGATGAGAAACATGACGTGATGCCCGAGTTCCTGGAAATGGCGCAGTTTGTTGAGCAAAACGGTATGCCCGAAATGCAGATCGGGTGCGGTCGGATCGAACCCGGCCTTGACCCGCAACGCCCGGCCGCTCTTCAGTTTTTCGACCAGTTCCGCCTCGATCAGCAGCTCTTCGGCGCCGCGCCGGATGAGACTCATCGTGGCTTCGGTTTCTTTCATTCATTTCTCCAATAAGGTCACACTTTCCTGTCACGCGCCTTGCTAGACTTCAGTCAAGCTCTCCTGAAGAGAGAGAAAACCTTTCCCCAACCAAGAGTTTGAAATGCAGACAAGAAAAAGAAAGATTCTAGCCGAATTGCGCTGGAGGCTCGAAGAGCTGCGCTGGTCTCTTGCCAGACTTTTCGGACAAGTCGGCAAGATGAAACAATGCCCGAGCGGACTGCGCTGGCAGATGAACGAGCTGCGCTGGCGGATTGCCGGATTGAACCGTATACGGCGCGTCAAACCTGGCGCTCTTTCGGAAAACATCGCCGAACTGCCGTGGCGCTTGCTCGGCAGCAAGCGGGGCTTGATCGCCGGCGGTTTCGTGGGGCTCTCGGCGCTTGGCGTTGCAGGCGCCACGGCGATGGTGAAACCGGAAGAACCTGTCGGCATGCAAACCGTCATGGAAAAACTCATCGTCCTTCCGGAAGAGATTTCCACCCCCGGCCTGCCCTACGTTTACGACGATCACGTCGGCCCCGGCGACACGATGCAATCCATTTTCCGCCGCCTGGGCATTTCCGACCCGAAAGCGCTGGCTTTTCTCCAGGAAAACCCGGAAGCTGCACGCGCCATTCAACAATTGCGTAGCGGCTACTCGTTTACGGCGGTCGTCGACCCCTTGGGCCATCTGCTGTCCATGCGCCTGCCGGTCACAGCCAACGGCAAATCGGTCGAAATCTCGCGAAACGCGAACGAGCACTCATTTCAGATTTCCAGCACTTCCGTTGCGTTTGAAAGCGGAACTGAAATGCGCAGCGGAGTCATCAAGAATTCGCTCTTCGCCGCAGCGGAAGCCGTCGGCCTGCCCGACAGCGTCGCCAAGCAACTGGCTGACCTGTTCGGCACCGAGATCGACTTTCACTCCGATCTGCGCGAAGGCGACAGATTCAGCGTGATCTACAAAACAATGTACGACCAGGGCGCATCCACGCAGGCAGGTCAAATCCTGGCCGCCGAATTCATCAACCAGGGTGTGCGCTATACCGTCTTTCTTCACACCACGGCCGACGGTTACTCGGATTACTACAAGAGCACTGGCCAGAGCCTGCGCAGTTCCTTCCTGCGTTCCCCGCTCGATTTTTCCAGGGTCACGTCCACTTTCGGCCGCCGCATGCATCCGGTTCTCAGAAGCTGGCACAACCATAGCGGCGTAGACTTCAGCGCTCCCACCGGAACCCCGGTACGGGCTACATCGGACGGCGAAGTCAGTTTCATTGGCCGTTATGGCGGGTATGGCAAGTTCATCGTTCTCAAGCACCGGGACAACATCAGCACGGCCTACGGTCATCTGAATGCCTTTGCGCCCGGCCTGAGCGTCGGTGAAACGGTCAGGCAGGGCGAAATCATCGGAGAAGTTGGCACAACGGGACGAACGACTGGTCCTCACCTGCATTACGAGTTTCGCATCAACGACATCGCGCAAAATCCGATGACGGCAATGCTGCCGAACTCCCAGCCCCTGAAAGGCAAGGAACTCGCCCGTTTCCGCGAAAACACGCAGTTGCAGATTGCCCGGCTGGAATTACTCAATCACCGCATGGCGTCCAGCGAAAACGAAGGCAAAAATGCCGGCAAGCTATAGGTCTTGAGTTTCAAAAAACAAGGGGCGCTTGAAAAGCGCCCCTTGTTTTTTTAGGCCGTGCCGTTCAGCACGAAAACGACGATCCGCAGCCGCAGGTATTGGTTGCATTCGGATTGCGGATCACGAATTGCGAACCTTCCAGTTCCTCGGTGTAGTCGATCTC
>Ga0209737_10002934_pt1 | contig 11886 bp, 8 predicted proteins | sample TergutCu122P3_FD_187284 | JGI IMG/M metagenome (GOLD analysis project Ga0209737, IMG submission 187284) | Cubitermes ugandensis P3 segment gut microbial communities from Kakamega Forest, Kenya - Cu122 P3 (SPAdes) (version 2) | ecosystem: Host-associated > Arthropoda: Insects > Digestive system >... | reverse complement strand
CGGCCGCCTTTACCCCCAGGAAATACACCTGGTACTCATTTCTGTTAGAGGCTGAGTTAACCCCAGGGCCATAGTGCGACCAGAAGGATGTCACTGAAAAATTCCAATGATACCATCGGGAATCGAACCCGTGACCTGCCGGTTTGTAGCGCAGTGTCTTAACCACTACGCCACATACTACTACAACTAGGTTTAGTACAAAACAAAATTATTTAAAGGTATTGATCATCCAAAATTACAGTGGTGCAACAGTGAGAATTCCGTATGATACATCAGTAAATCCCATCTTTAGTTCCTGACAGGATCAACAGCTAATTGCATCCATTTCTTCTTCCACTACCAGTATCAGAATTCATGGGCCTGCTGTCTACCACTGTGTTTTATGTTCTTTGTCCAGTCAAATGCCAACACAATAGTAACAGGACAGCATAATGTGTAGACCATTGAATCCACTGGACATGAATGCTGACAAATGCCATAACATAACTGTATTGATACCAAAGTGGTATTAACCCAAGAAATAACAAACTACAACTTCAAAAAAAGAATTCACGTCTGCCGCGACAGCAGCCTTGTGCACATATACACATGAACACACACAAATACATACAGGCACTTTATAACACAGAAATTAACAAATTATTGTTACATACATACAAAATATAAAATGTTAGTGAATTTCAACACACCACATAAGACACCCTGGCCACCAGCTGAAGCAATGCAAGCCGATGTAATTATTATTATCACAGACTGTACATCAATGTCATGATTCTTGTTGCTTAGAATCTTGACAAAATATGGCTTACCACATAATTTTGTGTGGTAAAAAAGAAGACACATAAACATGTCAGTTTTTGACATGCTAGTATGGAAGGTTAAGTCCTTGATTCCAGACTTAAATTCAAAATGTATGCTTCACTTTTGTAACCGTCCTTCTTCAGTAGAAGGCTTCAGTTCTTTACAACATTATCCCAAGCCTTCAGCACCACATACCTGACACTTTGGTACCATGGTCCTAACACTACATCTTCACGACTGAGTCCCAATGCTGCAGATTTACAATCCATGCTTCAGCACACAGTACTGTGGTTACACCACTGAGCACCATGCTACTGAAATGTCCAACATTACATCCCAGATTCTTGAATGCTGTGGTAAAAACTCAAAACCATATTTCAAATTATTCAGTATTGTGGTTCCAACTCCTCATTATGTCCCAGATTCTTCAGTATCACGGTACTAATTATTAAAAATATTCTATTCCACAAATTTCAGTACTATGCGATATGTTGAAAAGCTGGTACCATAATATAGAATCATTTCAGACATGCTGGAACAGATGGTTTCAGACACTAAAGAATTATGGATATTTTGAAGAGTTTGTGCCATAATAATGAAGATTCTGGGACATGCTAAAGAGCAGGTACCAACTATTCCAACATGCCCCAAAATTCTTCAGTATCGTAATATCAAACCCATTTCCAAAATTCTTCAGTACTGTAGTCCCAACTCTTCAGGATCATGAGCTTGAACTCACAACAACACAATGCCTGTCAGTCACCATCTTCCACTTACAGTGCCCCCACTGTTCAGTTTTGGCACTTTATATTGCACATATCTGTTAGTCCCAACTAAGCTCCAGTGGGTTAATGTTAAGCTAATGTCTGTTTAGTCTAGGAATGGTGTGTCTATGGCTTACACCATGCACTGAGGTGGTTAATGTATTATGAGATACAAACCCTGTGTCTTCTTGCAGCAATTTAAACAGCTGCCAGCTGACTGGTTCCACAGTGATTGACAGATACTTCTGAAAATGTAAGGTCACTTGTTCAGTCTGTGTCGGACAGTAAGAGTAACAGGTCCATCTGGTAAACGCTTCATAAGGCCCCAAGCCTCAATTCGGGACAGAACTGTGACATCTGAACCATTCACACTGAGCAACTCATCACCTGCACAAAGCTGACCATTCTTCTCAGCAGAGCCACCTGTAGGAAAATTACACATGGAGTGACATGCACTGTACTGTAGCACTGCAAACTCCCACCATTACAATTTACAGGAATAGTGCTGTCATAAGTGTGAAACAGTTTGAGTGCTGACAAAATACATGTAGGGTAGTTTAATGGGCTGCTTAAAAATGTTAAATGTAAATGAAAACAAAAGAAAATATTTGCATGTACTATTAAGTAAGTACAGGATACACATGATGTAAATTTCTGGCTTGTGAGTTGATCAAAAATGTATTGTGCAACATTTTCCAACTCTAAGTACCTGCATTAAATGCAAACTTGTCTGAAGTACAAAAAATATTCAGAGTTGCAGGGATTCAATGATAAGCAGGTTTTACTGTATTGTCAGCTTCAGTTTAATTGGCACTGTAAGCTTCAAAAATGAATAAAATCCAATTTTATTCTTCACTGATGATGCAGAACGTGCCTATCATACCTGTGAATATCTTCTTGATGGTAAGTGGCTTGTCCCCCAGTGGAGAGTCTTTGCCTCCCTCGAGACTGAAACCTAAGCCAGCACCATCTTTTATTAGCATGATGGTGAGTGGAGGTCCTCGGTCATCACCTGGGAACAGAAAAACAACTCTAGAGACACCTCATCAAATTCATAGCTACGTTCCTCATTAAGCCGTTAGTTCTCTGTAACAAGATCCATTACAAACTGTCTTGATTCATGTGGTTTCCTCAAAATCAGTGAAGTGGAATGTGTTGCACCTCTTTGACTTCTGTCGAAATATGTGGTCAAGCTCTCCAGTGTCACATATAAAAACTTCCATTAATATTTTAACCTTTATCCTACTGCAGTGGGTATTTAAGTTTTAGACCATGGTTAATAAAAGCATATTATTTGCAATGAAAAAGATATTATGAAATAAACGGCATTTTGTGGAAAATAAAACACAGACTATGCAGCAGGACCTAAAAGTACAATAAATCTTGCCTAAATATATGAAATGAAGTTCTAGGGGCGTTTTCCTACATGTGTTCACATACGTAAACACGGGTCTGTAAAAGGTCAAAGGACATTGGTTATTGTATGTTGCAGTTCTTTTAACATTAAGATATTGTACATAATGTAGTAAAGTGTTCTGTATGAATAACCTTTGTACGTTTACCTCAGTAGCATTATAGCTAATCTTTGTAATGGAAACACAACACATTCCCCATGATACAAGAAATGAATGTTGAAATATTATTTCAATAAACATCAGGCTTTAAATTGCTAAGTCACATGAAATGTTATGCCTGTTCCCTTGCTTGAACTGCTTTGTTTCAAATTAAGATGTGTACGTTGAATGTAGAAAGAGAATTAGATTCGTACCATTTATATGACCCTTGGGAATCAGTAACTCATTTTTTGTTATAAAATTCATACTGTTTTGGTATATCATATTAAGATTAATAAATGTATTGCCGTCAACCACACCGTTGTGGTTAACAGCAACACATGTCAGTTTTAGTAACTCATATGGCAGACAGCCAATGGGTTAACTGTGCACTAGTCACTCACCTACACACTTACACAGTCAGCATCTCAATAATGCACTCAATCACTCAGTCTTAACACAGAATTGTGTAGTACCTTCATTAGCAACTAGAGGGCTAGTTACTGGTTCTAATGGCTGCTCAGGGATGCGTGGCGGCCGTGAAGGTCTTGGGATAAATGTGGCCACAGGACAGTCATCAAGTTGTGGGCCATCTTGTGGCACTCTGGAGCGGGAAACAACCAGTACGACCTCCGATCGAGGGGCCTGTCAACATGTCCAGCTTTGTAGAAACTGGGCTTTGTTATACAGAATTTGCAGTGTTTAGAATGACTACAGCCAACTCTCTACAGACTGTCACTTTCTCTATTATCAGAGATCTCTGTGGTGAGTCATGAGATGTCACTCATAACTCCAGTTTCTGATGACACAGGCAGTAAGTTTCCAAACCAAAAACCATTCCATTTTTATGGGCTCACTACCAACAAAGACTTTACTGCATTTATTGCTGTGAAAAGATTCAAATCTTGTTTAACTAACACATGGTACAGGTTTGTGTAAATGAGACAGGGAACACATTAAGATAGCTAATCCATACTACAAATACATGTAGCTAATCAATGGTATAGATACATTTAGCTCACCCACTGTGCAGGTTTGTGTAACTGACCTATGGTAAAGGCTCATGTAGTTAATCCTTAGTACACATTCATGTAGCCAACATGTGGTACATGTTCAAGTGAATGAATCATAATACAAGTTCATGTATGAGGCGTGTCCGGAAAGTAAAGATACATCACGTGTAGGCCAATAGGGAAATTTTTATGCTTACTGTGGCAACACTGCCGTCGACCTTGATCCTTCACCTGTGAGCCGTGCTCGTTTGACAGTGGTAGAACCGGCTTTCTTTGAGTGAGACGGTGCTTGAAATGGCAGCACCAATCCAAAGTCCTGCCAAATGCGAGGTGCGTTCCGTCATACGATTTCTCAACGTAAAAGGTGAACGTCCAGTGGAAATTCACAAACAGATTGTTGCTGTTTATGGTAACATTATGAATCAGCAAAATGTAACAAAGTGGTGCCGTGAAATCTCCGAAGGAAGGATTGATGTTCACTATGAACAAAGGAGCGGTAGGCCATCTTTGATCTCTGATGACCTTCTTCAGAAAACTGAAGGAGAAATTCATGCAAATCGATGCATGACAATAAGAGAGTTGCATCACATCATTCCCGAAGTGTCTAAGACTACAATTCATGAAGCTGTGACAGAAAAATTAGGATACAGCAGAAAATTGTGCACACGCTGGGTGCCCAAAATGTTAACGGACGATCACAAAACAAAACGGACGGGTTCCGTACTGAAGTTTCTCATGCACTACACACAGGAAGGAGATGAGTTTTTGTACTCCATTGTGACTGGAAATGAAACACGGGTTTTTCACCACACTCCTGAATCCAAGCAACAGTCACTGCAATGGCACCATATGCATTCCCCCAGAACCAAAAAATTAAAAACTTCAATTTCAGTGGAAAAAAAACATGGCGTCCGTTTTCTAGAACAGAATGGGCATTCTCCTGGTCGATTTCATGCCTCCTGGCTCAACAATTAATGCCACTGCATACTGTGACACCTTGACACGACTTCGACAAGCCATTCAAAATAAAAGGAGGGGAATGTTGTCACACGGCATGTGCCTGCTCCACGACAACGTGTGGCCCCATTCCATGCATGTCACCACTGTGCTTCTGCAAAAATTCAAGTGGGATATATTGGACCATCTGCCGTACAGTCTGGACCTTGCACCCAGCGATTTCCACTTGTTTCCACTTGTTTCTTCACCTAAAGAAACATCTCGCTGGGAAAAAGTTCGACGACGATGATGAGGTGCAAGAAGACGTCATGATGTGGTTCAAAGGACAGGCGGCAGACTTCTATAACTCAGTGATACAGTCGCTGGTTCCAAGACTTAATAAATTTTGGACAATGCCAGCGACTATGTTGAAAAATAAAGTTATGTACAGGCAATTCATTCACAGTGTCGCTTTTGTAAATTAAAAATTTTGTACATGTTTAAGACCTTTGTATCTTTATTTTCAATACACACCTCGTAACTAACCCATGGTACAGGTTTGGGTACATGACCTGTGGTACAAGTCACATAGCTGACCCACACCAAAGGTTTGTGTACATGACCTAGGTTCCATGTAACTGACTCATCATATAAAAGTTCGTGTAATCATGGCAGAGATCATGGTAAAGTTTATGCAGCTGACTCATGGTACAGAGTCATGGCATTGACTCATGGTATAAATTCATGGAACTGACTCATGGTACAGGTTTTTCCTTTTGTAGTTTGGCATACACACTACCACAGCTCTCATATTAACACATGTCAGTACCTTGAGGATGTTAAGTGACTCACGATGTGTAACCCCCTTCATGCTACGTCCATTGATGGACAGAATGCGGTCACCCTTCTGTATTCGTCCATCCCTGTCCGCAGGGCTGCCAGCAAGTACCTTGTGAACCTGAAATGAACACAAATCATTTTACAAAGTAGGAAATTTCAGCAACCACATTTATGAGTGCTCTAATATCATGACTCTAACCAACCATGTGCAATGTGGATACATTAGTGCCATGTTGACTGTTCCACCACAGTCACTCCTTCTTCATGTCTCCTCTTCATTTTATCAATTTTTGCTTTAATGAGCCCTTTAAACTGGGGTAATGATGTAGTGTACTAAAGAGGCACACAAAACACAAACCATGAAAGATAAAAAAATACTATGGAAATTGTGTTCATTCATTACGATGAGGAAAGCAAACACTTTTAATGTTCACTTAGCTATAGCATATTAAAATATGACCATTTATAATTTAACTACCAATTTTTAAGCCATCTAACCTTGTCCTAAGGTCAATGCTGTTCAAAATCTGTTCTGCAGAATCCTGGGGCTCTGTGGGCAACTTTTAGGGATTCTGCAATCACATGTCCTTTTGTAATGAAACTGTTACAAATATTTTGATAATTCTGAATTGCATTTTACATTTTCCTCCTCACATTTGTCCATAGACAATCAGCAACAATAAAATCTTATTTGTCTCAAATGTTGGTAAATAATTTATCTTTTGAATAAAAGTTTGTGTTTTAAAAAGTTTTATTCCATTTTTGTGCCCCAAAATTACATTTTTACTCTCCAGGGGTTCCAAGAATGGGCAGATTTAGTCACAAAGGTCCCACAGATATTAAAAGTTTGGAGACTACTGCTGTACATGATTATCTAAAGTGTTTGATACATTCCGACCATCCTGGACAACCAGAGCATTTGAGCCATTTTAAACTGTACAATCAGTCAATCCTTAAAACTATGAGAGACCTATTTTATATTAGATAATATTTCAATTAACTGAAATGCTGTACCGTAATCTCCTTGGCTTCATAGTCAGCCCCTCCTGCTAGTGTAATGCCAACACTGCCAGTGGTGCCCTCCCGATGCAATACCACCACAACTACATCATGCACCGGCATTGCCATGGTGCCGACAGAATCCTCTAGTGGCTGGTTCGCCTCATCAATCAACAACTGAAGCTCCTGCAAGTAACAGGTAATCAGTCAGAAGAATAAGACTGGTTCGGCAGTCACAAATATGAACAGCCTAAATATAATTCACATGGCCCACAATTTCATAAGTAAATAACCTACACTTACCAAGCTTATGTCAGAGGAATTCACTGCCAAGTGGTTATCACCTGTTTCCAGCACTAAGGCAAATTATTGGATGTCTTTCCCAGGGGTAAAGTGGCCTGGGCATGGCACTGACCACCCACCCTCACCTAGCATTGAGGTTACATAAAGAGTAGAGCTATACCTCCACTCCCCCTCTGGGCCTTCATATCCCCTTCTATGATAAACTCTACCTTTACCTTGCAGGGTGCAAACAAATGTGACATGAAGGCTGATAACACAGGACACAGATTTCCATCAACACAGAGTGAAAAAGTTCATACTTTGATGTGGTAAATGTCTTAATTATGGCAGGCACTACATGGCAAAGTAGCAATATAATTAAATCTGAACTGTTCTTAATAGATTTAAAAATAAACAGCCCATAATATGTGCATTTTGAACTTAATTTCTGACCAGCCCTCATATAACTCAAATGTAGAGGTCAAATGGAAGTGTCATGGCATTTGCAAAATGTTTATTTAGTGTTAGTTATAACATGTAATTTTGACCATTAAAACAATCCACTTATTTTACATCAAACATAACTCAGTATTTTGCTCTGATATAACACCTGCAAGAAGATAAAACTCTTCCCTAACTGTTCTGGAAGATGTTTGTGTGCCATCATTGGACAAGTATATGTCTTCTTACATGTGACAGAATGTATGTATACCATGCACACATTTTAAGTTACAATATTAAATCTACTGATTTTACGTTAAACATAATTAAAATTAAAATTAAAATAGAGTTCTGTGCAGAATTACTGGTTTCATTTTAATTATTTATGAACATTCTGAGTTGGTGACAATTTTTTAGCATGTGAATATTCAGTAAAATGGGTCACTGTTTTAGATCAATATTTTTTTCAGTCCCAGGACGTTTTTAGGAACATTACAAAAGAAGGGCAGAGTGTGGAGTAATTATGTGCTTGGCTTGTCATTATGTGATGTGCTTCTGTGCTCTGCACTCAGCTTTCCTAACGTGAAAGCCTACACACAAGCCGTATCTCAATTACTACTGTCACAATGAGCCAACGTTCAAGACCCACTGCTCTAGATGCAACTTCCTACCTGTCCTTCTCACCTTCACTTCCTGTCACAGAGATGAAATGTGTTAATTAATCATGATAAGGACTGGGTGTGAGGTCAAGGTGCATGGAATAACTCAATGATGTTTGAAGGCACGAGGTTACTTTTCAGGCCCTTAATGGGATGCACTCCAGCAGTTTGACAAAAGGTGGTAAAGAAGGAGAGCACAGCACTTTGCAGCGCATGTGGAAATACTATTAGACACAGTGACAGGGTTTGTACCACACAAATATATAAAGACTGTCCATTCACTGCAGCATAACAACTGCATGAATTTGGCCAGAATGTGGCTGACTGCTAAACAGTGAGACATTAAAGCTGATTGCAGACAATGAGAAACTTTACTTTGCAGAATGCAAGATTGTAAATCCTGCCTTCAGACCTATGGACCAGAACTCCTGGGTGGCTTCTTGTCACTTGTCAAATCGCCTATGTCCTGTTCTCAAAATTAGCATTTCTGACAAATGTGTGCTTGTGACTTCTGTGATTGGTCATTGGCTGACCAGTCCTTTTTAGGAGATATTATGTAATTCTCACGTGTTAAATGTAATTAAATTTCTCTAGGAACAAAATGCAAAGAATGAGAAAAGCTGAGTCACATACTATAATGCAGGGTCCACTAAAACAGTCAAAAGCAAATTTTTGGTTCATCCAAGCCTTACATTCAAATGGTCTGGTCTGGTGAATAAAATAACATAAATGTCACAACAGGACAGAAACCTGTAAAGCTTGAGTCAGTGTCATGACACAACTGCACTATCAAACACATGTACTTCTAATTTTGTCACATTTCAATTCAGGATCTATCCTTGCTCACATGCACTAATGGGTGATGCCTGGGTTGTAATGAAATAGTCCTAAAATGTTTAGGCCAAGAAAGCCATACTGATCTAAATAATTTTACTTGAATGTCCACATACTGTGAATTGCAAAAATGTAGAATTTTATTCCATTGCAGATGCTGGAAACTGTAACTAGCACCAAACTATACATAAATAATTACAATACAGCACAGGATTCTACACATAACTATATTTTAATTTTAATTCTAACTTTAAATAGCCATATATCAAGAAATTTAATGCTGCAGCACAAAATATATGGCACATATAGCTATTGTATGTCACACAGAGTAAGTAAATAAATAACACTTCCCACTTCCTTTCACTTTGCACACTCATTACAAGATGGCACACAATGTGTGCCAATAAAAAGTGAGTTGCTATTGAAAGCACAAGTGAACTGCCACAACAATTATGTGCCTAAACTAGTATAAGAAATTTCACCCTGTGCCTCCAGAATAAACATGCATACCTGAGGGGAGATGAGACTGGTTGAACTGGCAATGGAGGTGACACTGCCAAACTGTTCACGGTGCAGGTTACCAACAGAGCCATAATGTGGCGTGAAGCTATCTTCACTTGCCGTTGAATCCAGTGATGAGACACGGGCGTGATTCACTTTGCGTCCACTGTTCGCCAGTGCCATCTCTGCCTTTTCAAATGCTTTTCTGATGTCATTCACACTGACAGAGCGCCTGTTCTCTCCAAGCACTGAATCCTTGCTATGCTGACGCCGGTTCTGGGAGCCTCTGCCTCCTGTCAGAACACTCAGCAGATCAGTGTCCTCCTCAGGACCTGCCTCTAGCAATTTGCGTTGCACTGGTTTGGGAGGCACAGGGACATGTCTGGGAGCAGGCAGTGGCTTTCCAGGGGGCTGTTCCTCCAGCACTGTGTTTTCCTCCTCTTGCTGCTCCTCGTTGGCTGGTCCCTCAACCTCATTCAGAAAGGCAACATGCACATCCTCATCAAACTTTCTCTGTATCAGTGGTGACCCAACCTGCATAACACAGACACCCCGATGTCTGACAGTAAGGTCTTTTAGATGGAACTATTCTCTCCAACTCTAATACTAACTTCACCTTTACACAATCAGCATCAAATTTATGAATGTCACTGTGGTGACATCTGCTGTACAGGGTATGCTCTGCCTAATTGGTGTACAGGAATGCAAACACCAAGCAGAACTTACATTAAATTAAACTTCAGCATTTAAGTTTGGGGTCGTTAGTGGCTAATAAGGAATGCAATTCAGTTAACTTAAAAATCAGTTAATCAGGCTCTGAGATTTGAGTTCCTTACACCAGCTAATGTTGAAATTAAGGTCTTCTGAAATGTGGTGGTGCATTTTATTTAAAAGTTGTCAAATTATCAGTTTTACAGCATCAATAGTAGATGAAATACAAGCATAGAGCACTGTTGGTATTATACTAAAAGTGGAAAACTGAAAAATTCAGACAGAAACCTGTCTGTGTGCCACCTCGTGTACCACACATCCCACATAAAACTCCCTGGTAAGGAACCCAGGCTTCCAAAGTAAAAGGCCAGGGAGTAACCATGTGAATCATGGCATGATCTTTTTGGGATGTGATGCAACATAGTTTTTGAAGACAGATAACAACATTTCAAGCAGTATACCCTACAGACATGGGCAGAAAATTTCTATGAAGTGCTGGTATGCACATACCAAATCATGTGGCATCAAAACCCAGAAAACCACTATCATAATCAAACTTCTCCCAGTGCAGCACTAAAATAAAGATAAAAAATTATACAAGAGATCAAGGAGAGCAGTTCAAATTTTATGGGGGTGGTGGGTGGCACTATGGCCCATTTCTGACATTCCTGGTCAGACAGATCCCAAAGCTCCATTCCTTTTGAATCTCAACACAGAGCTCAATGGGCTACTGTTATACATGTCAGCTTCAAAGAACCCACCTTAAGGTCCCGACCGCTGCTGTAGCGTGCTGAAGATAGTACATTCTTGCGGTTGATGGCCTCCACACTCTGTGCCTTCAGGACACGTCTGTTGCTGTCACTGGATCCACATGTGAGTGTAGAGGCAGTAGAAGAAGCAGCAGACACTGTTGTCTCAGAGGATAAGGTGCGGTGCAAAGGTGATAATAGGGGTGGAGGTGGAGGTGTGGGTGGAGGTGAGATGCTGGAACGACTTGAGCTCACTGCTGAGTCATTGTCACTGTCATCCTCCACAGAGTGGTGTCCAGGTGTTGGAGCACTCTTGCCCGTGGACAACTTGTACTCAAAACTGAGGTCTGACCTAGGAACAGGGCAACAGCATCAAGTCAACAATCTAGTTCCACACAACAACAACAACAACAACAACAACTCAGTGACATTCTTCGCAGTTGTGGCCTGTCTATAAAGACTGATGAACAGGGCATGATATACATTAAATATCCACTTATGGGCTCACATAAAGTTGACTTCACTTACCAGTCAATCACTATTGCTGGAAACGGAAATAGCTAACAAATTTTAGTTACATTCTCAAACACTGAATTCAAAACAAAAGTCAGTCGAAATATAATGGGAATGATACTATGCCAAAGGGACAGAATTACAGACATACAGGGTGTTTCACGACTTTAGGGCATAACTGCAGGAGATGATTTCCTAGGTCTCTGTGATGAAAAAAGTTCATATAAACATGTGTCCGATTTTGGACGGTTACGGAGTTATGACCGTTTGAAACTCAGAATAGAAGGTAA
>Ga0209737_10002933_pt1 | contig 11888 bp, 16 predicted proteins | sample TergutCu122P3_FD_187284 | JGI IMG/M metagenome (GOLD analysis project Ga0209737, IMG submission 187284) | Cubitermes ugandensis P3 segment gut microbial communities from Kakamega Forest, Kenya - Cu122 P3 (SPAdes) (version 2) | ecosystem: Host-associated > Arthropoda: Insects > Digestive system... | reverse complement strand
CAGCTAATTTTCTATGTCCAATTGAAATAGGATTAAATCTTCCAAAAGCTAAAACTATTTTTTTCATATTAAGTCTAAATCCTTAGCACATGGTTTACAATAAAAAACTTCGCAAGTTTTTCCATTTGGATCAATAAAGTCTGGTGCCCAAATTGAATTAGCTAAGTTTATATCTTCACCACATTCCATACATCTATTATTTTGTTCTTCCATGTTTAATTTACAAGCAATACAATAAAGAGATTGTCCAACACTTCTTCTACAGTGTGGGCATTTTTTAATATTTTCATATATTTGTTCAAATGTTTTCATTTTTATTTCCTTTAAGATATTTTAAGATATTCTGCAACCTTATCATCATTTTCACTTATTTCTTTTCCATTAACGTTTTTTATTAAAGGATACTTGGCACAAAGAGAAAATAATCTAGACATATTATATAATAAATTTCTTCCTGGATTTTTAGAATTTTCAATAAAGTGATATAGTAAATATAAATAAGATTTTCCAGTTGTACTTTTATATATTTCATCAAAATTATTTATTATAAGAACATCACTTGCTGCTTTTATAGCATATAATAAAGTATTTTTTGGAAGATTTTTATATAATTGATTTAAATTTTCCATAGGTTTATTTTCAGATAATCCAAAATATTTTAAATTATCTGTTCCTTTTCCAAATTTAGCATTATCTAAAGTTCTATATCCACCAGCTTCTAAAATTAAATTAGTATTTAAATTTATTTTTGTTCCAAAATTATTATCTTTTGTTGCTTCTGAATTTGGTTCAAAATGTATATCTTCAGTAACAGAATTTTTTCCATTTTTTCTTATATCACCAATCATAATAACATTACATCCACCATCACCATCTCCAGCAATATTTAAATTTATTTTAGAAAATGTCCAATTTTTAAAATTATTAGTTCCATCATATTTTACACGTAAAGCAGAGTCTGGATCTAAGAAACTACTATTTGTAGAAACAGTTAAATTACTAATTTGTGAGACACCACCATCTCTTTGTAAAACTTGTTTTAATGAAATTCCAATTAAATCACCACTTCTTAATAATTCAGTATATAATTTAATTCTTTCTTGTTTTGGTAATTTATCAAAAATATTAAAAAAATTATTTCCTTTTAAATCATTTTTAAATTTTTCAATTTTTTCAAATTGCGATTTTTTACTTTCTGTAGAAGAAAATTTTAATTTTTTAATTAAATCATCTTCATTTATTTTTAATATATTTCTTAAAATTTCTCCACCTTTATTAGATAACAAATTGTCAGAAACAAAGAAAATATCTGCTGGATTAAAAGAATCTTTATATCCCTCACCACTTGGATTAGAAAAAACAATAGATGAATAATTACTAATTACTGGATCTTTTATATTTTCATGTAATAATGTATAATTTGATAAATTTACTCTACCTTTTGAATATTTAAAATTTTCTATTTTTTTAACTACACTATCTGCAGTCATATTTAATAATGCTCTAAACCAGGTTTTTCTATCTGATTGATTTAAACTAAAATCACTTAATCCATATTTTATATCATCAGATAAATTATCTTCTGTTTTAGTTGTTGAATTAGTTTTAAATAAAAATGATTTTTTATATACTTCTTCTGGAAAAATAAAAGCTAATTCTTTTGAAATATCTTTATAATCTAATAAATATTGTCCTTTAATTCTATCTCTATTCTCTGGTGTTCCTTTAATTGTATTATGTATATTTAATAATAAACCACATAAAGCTTCTTGTATTGATGTAGCTTTTTTTGCATCAATAGTAACCAATCCTTTTTCATTAGTCATTCCAGGAGCATTTTTATCAGAAATTCGTAAACTAAGTATTTTTCCATTTAATTTTAAAGATCCAAATACTTTTGGATCTCCACCTGGTGGAGAATTAATTTCATATTTATTTTTCTTTAAAAAACTTAAAATATCTTTTATTTCATTTTTATTTATAGGTACACCATCTAAATTATAAAAATTATATTTTGTACTTTGAAATTTTATTAAATATTTATTATCAAAAATTTCCATTAAATTATTAGCTAAATCATCATTTTCTTTTAAACACTGTAAAAATTCCCCAACATAATTTTCTTCAGTCATTCTAGTCTTAGTTTCAAATCCTTTTACAACTTCTGGACTTCTATTAAAATAACTAAAAGTTTTTCTATCTACAAGTTTAACAAAATTATCTTCTACATCAGAAATAACAAATCCTTCTCCAGAAGTCTTTTCATAATTTCCACTTCTTTTCTGAATCATTGTAATAAACTGAGAAGCTTGTTCCATCTTTTGCATTATTTCAGATTTAAGTTCAGTAGCTAAAGAAAGTGCTTGGGCTATATCTTGAATAAGTTGTTCATTTTTTTGTACAATAGAATGTAATTCTTTAGATATTGTTCCAATAGTATCTCTTTTCTTATCTCTACCTTTTTGTGTTTTAAGTTTATCAAGATCAGAATAATTTTTATGCATTTTTTTAGTAATCCAATCGTGTAAATCTTTTACAAATGTTGAAGCATTTATTTCTTCTTGTTGATCAACTTTATGATTTTGTAAAGTCATAACATAAAATTGAATAAAATCTTCATTTTGACAAAGTAATTTATAGTCTGAATTATCATTAAGTTTTGGTACAAAAGATTTTAATTCATTAAATATTTCTTGTATTACTTGTGTTTCTTCTTTGTTCCAAGTAAGTTTGCCAGAAGCATTTTGAACTCTTGCATCAATCACAAAAGCATAATTTGGGATATTTCCCAATTCTTCTATTTTTATATCATTAGATTTACTAACTGTGTCTAAGTTCGTTCCTTTATATCTGGTATGAAAAACTATACCAATTTTTTTATTAAGCATAGATTGACCAATTTCTGAAGTTTTTGGGGCCGCATAAACTAAAGTATTTGGTTGTACAGTAACTAATCCATCTTCTATTTCTTTAGCATCTCCTAAAGTCCATAAAAGATCACCTTGCCATATCTCATTGTCTGGTATCTTAAAATTTTTATCTTGAATAAGTTCTAAAGCATATTTAAGTTTAGCTTTTAATTCTGGTGGTCGATCGTCTTGTTCTATATCTTGTATTGATTGATATACTTTAGTATTTTTATTAAATAAAGATTTTGTAGATACAAATGGCTTATTAAAACCTTCAAATTTACTGGCAAAAGTTAATGCTGGAGCACCATCTATTTTAATCGTTGGTTGTGGTACATTTTCATCACTTGTACCTTCTAATATTGCGATCGTCTGATTAAAAAAGTTTAACATTCTTTTTAATCCGTCTGGACCATCTAAAATTTCATCCTCAATGTGTGTACCGTGGGTGAAACCTTTTTCATTTAAAGCTATCATATTTAATTAGTTTATCTTATTTGCTATTGTGAAACTTAATACTAATTTATTAAAGGTAATAAAGATGTCAGAAAAAGCAATAAAATATAAATGTAAAAATTGTGGATTTGAAAAAAAAGAATTATATCCAGAACAAGCTGTTGCAGAAATAACTAAGAAATGTCCTGAATGTAATAGAATTCAATATACTCAAGTAATTCCATCTTATTTTGAACAGATGAAGGAAAAACTAAAAAAATGATAATTAGTTATAAATGTAATCTTTGTAAGAAAGAATTTCAAAAAAATATGGCCACACCCGAATCTGAAACTATATGTTCTTGTGGATATAAAGCCAAAAGATTATATAAAAATATTGATACAGAAACGGAAAATTCTAACGTTTCATCTGCTATAAGAACTATGATGTTTAGTTCATTACCTTCAGGAAAAGATAAAGCTGTTTCATGAAAACACCACAAGAAAAAATAATATTAAAATTACCAATGTTATTTAAAACTGTTAAAAAAATCTTACCTCAAATTAGAAATAAATATTTAGCAAAAGAATTAGAATATATAATTCTTCAAATATTACAAGAATATAAACTAATTAAAAATGAGGGATCACTAAAATGATAAAAAACTTTATTTTTGGATTAAAAATAGATAAAAGATATTGTCTTCTCGCTAAAAAATACAAAATTGTAATATATAAAAATAAAATTCACAGTATTGAAGATTCTGTAATTTCATTTGATGATTTAGCTTTTAGAATGGCACAAAATTATGGGTTTAATAAACAAGAAACAGTAAATTTATGCAACCATTTTTATGCTGAAATTTTAATTGGTGGAAATATTTTAATAAGTCCAGACCGCCAAGATGATTATTCTGCTTATTGGAATAATCAATTAACTTTTAATGAACTTTTCTTAACTCAAAATTTTAAAGGATAAATAATATGAATAAAGAATTTAATAAAAATCTTGCAGAAATAATTAACAAAGTAAATAAATTATCAGAAGCAGTTCCAGCTGCTGCAATGGCAATCGCAAAGAATGTAAAAAGTGCTGATGCTGGTGCAAGTGTAGACGATGCTAATTTTGAAGCCGGCAAAGACGGAATAAAAATTGGTGTAAAAGGTGCTAAAGCAGGTGGAAATGTAAATATGAAAGAAAATATGTTTGAAAAAATATATAGAATTTCAGAGGCAGTTCCTGCAGCAGCTATGGCTATTGCTAAAAATGTTAAGAGTGCAGATGCTCAAGCTGGCGTTGATGATGCTAATTTTGAATTAGGAAAAGATGGTATAAAGTTAGGAGTTAAGGGAGCAAAAGCTGGTGGTAATGTACAAATGAAAGAGTATTACACTGGTCCTGATAGAAATGGTAATCCACATTTTACTGGTGGAGAAGAAGAATACGAAAGTGGTGATTGGAAACAATATGAAGAAGAACCATCTTTTTATGATGATGACGAATTAGATCCAACCTTTGTTCCAGAATGTCAAAGATTAGCTCAAGAATTAGGTTTAGATTTTGAAAAATGTTTAGAAATAATGACCCATGCTACAAGTGCAGAAGATGCAGCAATGCAAATATGTGATACTTATCAATTAGATACTGAAGAAGGTGTTAAAGTTCATGAAATATTAGAACTTAATGTTAATGATGATATAGATCACACCGATGACCCAGATATGGACGGCATTGAAGATGATGATGTTATCTTTGAACGTGGAAAATATTCGAATGAATTAAAAGAAAGTACTAAAATAAAAGAAGCTCTGATGGAAGATGAGTGTCCAAAATGTGGCGGCCTTCTTGATATGATGGGTGTTAAAGGAACTCCTGGCGCGTGCACAGAATGTGGGTATGAAACTTCTGATGATATGATGGGTAGTGGAGTAATTTGTCCAGATTGTGGTGAAGAAGCAGATGATTGTATGTGTGAATTTGAAGGTGAAGATGAACCTGATCCAAGAGATATAGCACAACAAGAACGATGGAAAGCTGCTGGATTAGATGATGATAGTCTAGATGATATGGGAAATATAGTTGGACCGCGTGATGATGAAACTTTGGGTTTTAATAGAGATGAAGATTTAGATGACTATGAAGATGAACAATTTGAAGACGAACCAGAATTTTATGATGATGAAGAAGACTATGGCGAAGGCGAATATGATCCATATAATGAAGACCTTGATGAAGATGATTTAGAATAAACTAAATATTAATGAAAAGTTTTTCCACAATATATGACACATATAAAAAAAATAAACTCTTTGAAGAAATATATTTAGCAGAAAATGTATTAAATAAAATAGGTAATGCTGTTTCTAATGTAGTAAGCGGTGGGAATAATTCTGGAGATAATTCTTCTGATAATTCCTCTGGGGGAGGAAATAGTGATTCTTCCGGGGGTAGTGGATCTTCTGGTGGAAGCAGCGGTGGAGGAAGTTCTGGAAATGCTGAAGCTGATGCATTTTTAAATATGATTAGTAGCCTTTTAGGTGGTAGTGGAGACTGGGATGGACCTGGTGGAATGCCATCACCTGGAGCAGCTGGTCCAAATATTCAACCAAAACCAATAAATAGTATTGAAGCTTATAGAAACGATGTAATGCAAAAAGACGGTGTTGCATGGTCAACAGCACCAGGATATGGAAATCAATGTGTAGCGTTATGGAGAGATTACACTGTTAGAGTTCTTGGAGAAGAAGAACCTATGGAATCTGTTGGAAGTGCTAAAAATATTTGGCACTATTATCCAAATGCTCCAGTAATGCAAAAAATTTATGATAAAATAGACTATAATAAAACTAAAGAATTACCAAAACCTGGAGATGTTTTTGTCACAGGTCCAACTTCTAATAATGAACATGGACATGTTGGAATAGTAGTAGCACAAAATCCTAACTCTGGAGAAGGAATCACAGAACAAAGTTTTCCAGTATTTGAACAAAATGTTACCCCACAAAAACCAGGAAGTAGAACTCTTCCATATACTAATGTTTTAGGTTTTCTTAGACCTAAAAAAGGAGTTCCTGGACAAGGTGGGGGCGGAAATAATAGAAATCAACAAAATAATAATAATAACAATAATAATAATAACTCTGGTGGTAATGTCAGAGGAGCAATAAATAATCTTATTAATAGATAATAAAAACTAATTTATTATGTTAAAGAAAATAATAGAGTTTTTAAAACGACTATTTGCAAGCCAACCTTCTATCAAAACAGATGAAACTGTGAAAGAAGAATCTCTTCCTGAGATTACAATAATAAAAGAGGAAATAATGAAATATAAAAAGAAAGACGGAAAAATTATTTTTGATGTGAGTGAAGGTCTTCCTAATTATTCACAACGAAATAATGAATTTAAATGGGCACATCCAAAAAATCCAAAACTCACTATGGATGGATTGTCTATGTGTAATGTAACTTCAATGGTTATGGCATTACATTATATTGGATTTAAATTTCCTAATGGGAAATTTACACAACCAGAAGATAATCTCTGCGAATTTATTTTTACAAGTAAAGAAGTAGATGACTATTACAAAAAAGTTATGCCAGCAATGTGGGAACAATTTAATAAAGGTGATACTAATGCATATTGTCCAAATTTAATTCATGCTGTTTTAGCATATGCAACAAATCTTTGGATGGGAACATCTTGTGTTACTTTTAAAGATGCAGCTTTAATAACTGATATAATAAAAGAAATTGTTGAATTTAATCGTCCAGTAGTTATGAGTGGAACATTTCCATATAAGTATGCTAATGGAAATATGGGAACAATTGGACATATAAATGTTTTAGTTGGTTGTATATTTAATGAAAATGATGAAAACTTTATTAATCAACCATCAGTTAAACCTGAAACTTTTATAGTTGATGATCCTTATGGAAATTGGAAGCAAAATTTTGCTGCAAATTCTTCTGGCAATGATACTTTATTTTCTTATGCAGAGTTTATTAAATATTACAAAACATTAAATGATACTCAACGTAAGTTTGCTCATATATTTAAAAATGCAGCAGCTTTAATTTAGGAGAATATAATGAAACAAGTATTTATATTTCCAAAAGATGAATGGGATAAATCTATAAAAATGATTGGTGGTCTTTGGAGAAAACCAATTGGTAATGGACAATTTAAAGCTTATACAACATATAAAGATGCTATTGAAGATAAAAATCCATGGGATAATAATCCAGAATATAGATCAGATAATATATCAAATGATTATGACAAATTAACTACTTATTCTATATAAGGAAATATATAGGGTAAAATTTATGATAATGACTTTAGAAAATATGGCCGGTATTGCATTTCTTTTTAGAAATGATTTACACTGTTTACATCATAATGTAAAAGGAAAGAGTTTTGCAGAAGCTCATGAAAAATTCGGTGAATATTATGATAAAGCTTTAGAAAATATGGACTATTTTTCTGAACATGCTATTATGAAAGAAATAGATGTAATGGAAAATTTTTCAGATATAAATGAATGGGAAGTTTTTGACACATGGAAACCATTAAAAGCTAAAGCATTAGAAATTAGTGATGCTTTTGATGAATTTATTGATTGTGGTAATGATTATCTTGATGCACTTGATATGTGTAGAGAATATTGTGAAGATGAAGGATGGAATGATATTGTAAGTGATATTGATTCCATCCGCGCTTATTGGGCTGTTGAAGTAGAATATAAAGCCCCAAGATATTAAATAACTAATTATTATTGGAGAGAAAATGTTAGTTGATGAAATTCTTGAACAAATTAAAAAAGATGAAAATAGGATTTTTACTCTTGAGAAAGATTTTGATAATGTCATAAATCTAATTGGAAATATATCCTTTTTAGGTGAAATAGATTACAATAACTTTTATTTTGAAATGCTTCATCAAATTAGAAATAAATGTGAAGATGAAATAAAAGATTTAACACAGACTGAAGCCGATGAATTTTATATGACTGGAAATATCATTGGTAATACTGGATTTGAACCATTCGCTTGGTCTTATTGGTATTTAAATTTAGAAAAGAAATATGTTAGAGTTTATGTATCTTATGAAGGTATGAATAATAATTCTCCAAAAGTAAACTATGGTTTAGTGTATGAAAAACATAATTCAAAATATTGTTCTTATGTTCCTTCATCTAAAATATTTAAAGAAATAAAAATAGAAGAATCTCCACATAAAGAAATGTGGGAAAAATTAATTACTTTAATTCAATATTCTAAAACTAATGAAATATCTATGGGAGACTATGAATTAAAAGTACACAGAAATTTAAGTAAGTTTTGGGGTGCTTGTAAAGAATGTGATATACTTGATGACAAATATAAAGAAACAAGTCCACCTGAAATAGTTAAAATTCCTAAAAAATATGAAAAGAAAGATTTAACTACTAATAGAAAAATATTAAATGTTATTGATGGTGCTTCTTTCTTAGAAGTTAATTTCCAAAATGGTTATACAATAAAATATTCTACTGCAAAGGAAGCTCTTGCATGGACTTATTCAATAGCAGATTATATAAATAATAATGACCAATATAAACAACATATTCATTTAGAAAAACATTATTTTAATAATGCTTGGACTAATAATAATTCTATTGAAGAAATGAATCAAAAACGAATTGAAAACACTAAGTTTGAACTTCGTATTTGTAAGTTTTTAGATAAGGTTGTTATTGAAACTGAAATTGCAGAATTCGGTATATGTTATACTATATCAAATTTTTGGGGAAATAAAATAATAGAACACTTTTAATGTTAATATATCTTATAAGAGGATATAATGACAGAATTACAAAAAAAGATTAATGCAATACTCAAGAAAGCTCCAACAGCTATTCAAGATGTAAATACTATTGGTATATTAAGAAAAATTCCACTTGATAGTCCGCAACTCTCATATATGTTTGGTGGTGGTTTAACCATTGGACGTATGCACCGATTTAGAGGTCCAGAATCTTCAGGTAAAAGTACTATATGTAACTATTTAGCTGGACAACTTCAAAAAAAATTACCAGCATTTTTAAACAAACCAAATAAAAAAGTTATCGTTTATTGTGACTTTGAAAGAACATTTGACAAACATCATGCTACAGAAAATGGATTAAATTGTGAAAAAGATTATTTTGTTTATTTAACACCAGATGATATTGAAACAGCTTCTGATGTATTAAGTGAACTCATAAAAACAGATGAATTAGCAGGTATTATTTTAGATAGTGATGCCGCAGCTCCTTCACGAGCACAAAATGTTGATCCTGCTGGAAAAGCTTCATTTGGGGGTTCTGCAAAAGCACTTGCAGAAATGATACGAAAAATAAATATTCTTGATGCTAACTATTCTACAACATTACTTTGGATATCTCAAGAAAGAGTAAATATGCAACCAATGAGTCACTTGCCTGCTGTAACGGGTGGTGAGGCGCCGAAATTTTATGCATCAACTGTAAATAGAATTACTAAAAAAGATGTTATTAAAGAAGGTGATGAAACTACTGGCATAACTATTCGTGTTAGAAACTATAAAAATAAAACGGGTGTTCCATTTAGAGATGCTAATATGAATCTTTATTACAGGGATAGTTTTAGACCAGATGAAGAATACATAGATTTTCTTATTGCTTTTGATATTATTAAACAATCTGGAGCATTCTTTTCAATCCCAGGAGAAGAAAAGAAAGTACAAGGAAGAGTTAAAGTTCAAGAATGGTTAAATGCTCATCAAAAGGAATATACCAAAATGAAACAGCAAGTTGATGAAATGCTTGTAAGAGAAAATATTCTTGATGCTAATAGAGAATTAATAAGTGAAGATATAGATCCTTCAGCTACTGAAATATCTGAAGATATAATGAATGACGATGAAGAATAAATCTATCTGTGAAAAATGTAAAAATAAAGAGTGTACTTTAAGAAATAAATTACAAATATTAGATGAAGATGGTGAAAAAATTACCGATGTTACTGTTGAAGAATGTAGTAATTTTAAGAAGTAGTTTCATGTTTACAATAAGCTATCATAGTTCTATCTTCATCTAAAAAAGTTTTTGCTAACTTATCTATTATATTATTTACATCTTCTGGATGTGAAGAAAAATGAATTAGAAGATCTTTTACTGTGTCAAGATGTATAGGATCTTCTATTATATTTTTTATTATATTTTTTATACTTCTATAATATAAATTTGCCGAATATTTTATATCTAATTTATTAAATAAATCTGTAATATTATCATTAGTTATGAGCTCATTAGTTATATATCCTAAATCTGCATAAAGTCGACCATATTTGTCATATTTTATAGTTTGTTCATCTATATCTATATAATGAGCACAAAATTTGTAAGCATTATGAATAAGATCATCATCCCAATTATGTGCTGGAATATGAGGATTTCCAAACATTAAAAGAATATTTTTTCTAAAATCTTTAATATTTTCTTCTTTAAGTGGAAGTCTGATAGAAATCTTTTTATTTAAGTCATCTTGACGAAAAACAGCAGGATCTATGATTGTAGTTAAAATATTGTAAAAATTTTCTTTAGTCATGATATTTAGTAGATAAAAGTTGCTATATATTAACTTGAGAATTCATTAATGATAAAAATTCTTAAATTTTTTATTATTGTCTATAGTTGTAAGGAAAGTGGCAATAGTTTCCTTTTTAAAAAGTATTTAAAAGGGAAACTATTAGGTGTTTCTCATGCATGTTAATATATAAAATATGAAAGTAACATTTAAAAAAGGTATATCTAATCTCAAAGAAAAAGATGAAATTTTTATTTTGGAATTAGCTGATGGTTTAGCTAAATATACGGTTAAACCTTTTTCACAAGATGGTAGAAAGTCTAAATATGGCATTCTTAGATTAGTAGTTGAAGAAATAGATAATAGTGGAGTTCATTGTAGTAATGAATTAAATCCACATTGTGTATTTAGTTTAGATGAAAAAGATAAATTTTTCTTTACTTATGAAGCTGCTGTAAGAGCTCTTCAAGAATTAGAAAAATTTGAAAATTCTGATCAAAACAAACGTTTTAAAGAAAAACAAGTAGATGACATTACTAATTTTATTACTTCTTTATATGGTGAATTAGCTAAAAATTTATCTGATGCTAATAGTAAAGAAAATAGTGATGCTTTAAAAGATTTTGTACAAAAAATATTTAATGTGAAAGATTAAAACTCTTCATCATCTAAATCATCATCTTCAAATTCTGACATAAATTCGTCATGATCGATTTGTCCCATATCTACTGTGGGACTTTCATCATCTAAAAAGTCGTATTCATCTTCGTAATCATCGATGTCAGTACCGAGACCTTCACCCTCTTCGTCCATATCTTGATATTCATCCCATTCATCATCTGAAACTTCATCTTCTAGTTTATCATATCCACAATGTTCACAATAATCTGGATTAAATCCAATTTCTCCACATTCTGCACATTCAAAACCTTCATCTTCATCTTCTTGTAAAA
>Ga0209737_10002932_pt1 | contig 11891 bp, 6 predicted proteins | sample TergutCu122P3_FD_187284 | JGI IMG/M metagenome (GOLD analysis project Ga0209737, IMG submission 187284) | Cubitermes ugandensis P3 segment gut microbial communities from Kakamega Forest, Kenya - Cu122 P3 (SPAdes) (version 2) | ecosystem: Host-associated > Arthropoda: Insects > Digestive system >... | reverse complement strand
GCTGGCAACGGGTTGTACACAATGCTGGTGACTACATTGAAGGACAGTAAAACTTTGAAACATGTATCTATTTTGTATCAGTTGTAAATAAATAGTTGCCACTATTAAAGTTCCAACCCTCGTAGTTTGCCTTAGAACAGGCCACAAAGGCCCAGAGAGGGAGTAGAGGCATACCTCTACCCTTTCTTTAACTTTGGCGCTAGATGGGGGTGGGTGGTCAAAGCCACGCTTTGACCGTTTTACCCCCGCAAAAGACCCAGTAACCACTGTATAGGAGGTTGGGTGGGCTGGTCTGGATGGGTGCAGAAAATCTTGCCCCCCACTGGGATTCGATCTCTAGACCGTCCACTCTGTAGCAAGTCGCTATACCATGTACACTAATCCTGGCCCACACACTCATACCTGTACTCCCACTGTATGCCTTTATGGCATGCACAGGGACAACTTTACTTATACTTTTACCTTTACCTTACCTCATATATGGTATTTTATTATTCATTTCTCTGCTTACTACTGCAGGGTTATATTTTCAAGCATAGAGTACTGGGCATTATTTTACCGAAATGTTTTTGCACTATTCCATTTATCTGTGGTAATTTTTATGTGTAATTTTTTACATCTCCCTCACCATCAGGCCTGTTAAATTCTTAAGTGTTTCACTTCATTTATTCTTTTCCCACCAGTTTGTTATAGCCATAACATAGTCGTTTATGTTGCAAATTAATTTCCAGAAGAGGACACTGTTGTCATATTAACAGAAACATTTTTTGTCAGATTTTTCTATAATTAAGTCAAGTAAACACTTATATCCTTACAAATGATAAATATGTATATATATTTTTTCTTCCTACAAAGATAAATTTAATTGTTGATTCAGCCATTTTATTATTATTTTCTAAGGAAATTGTGCAAGACTGACTTCTGTTTGAGTCTTAAAAGTTACGAGCTGAATTTGTGAAACATCTCTTTTTCAAGACCAGTGTGAATCCTATGCAGATGTCGCTGCTTTTCACACTTGACTCCACTTCCTACAGATTTAAAGTTTTTGTGACACTACAGCTTACCAGTTTGTCCACTGTTTTAAGTGGTTCATGCAGTGTGCAGTTCTTCATCTGTTTGTATACATGTATTTATGCTGATATTACTTGCAGGCACTGGTCAAATTACTGCAGTTGATACGACAAGACTTGGATCGAGAGCGACGAGGCAAACAGGGGGTTGAGAATTTGGCCCGTGCCCTCCAACAGACACCTACATTTGGTACTGAAGACTCTCAGCAAAATGTCACAGAAAAGTTGCATCATGTAAGTTTACATGTCATTATCACTACAGACAATATGAACAGTGATGTCACTGTAAAACAGTCTTATCTCTGCTGATGCTTTTCCTACAGAAGATGTGTCATATTTCTGCTTTATTATTGTCACTTATGTTAGTGGTTATTTTTACACTTTGTCTTGGTAGATGTGACAGACAGGATACTTTCTGAAGGCTGGCCCAGAGGGGTTTGGTGGTGGTGGTTGAGAAAGGAAAAATCCAGACAGTGTAGTGAGTAGGCTGCAAGCTACATGATAGAGGAAATGGGGTTAAAATTGTGACATAGGCAGACTATTCCCCTGGCTCTGGAGCCAACCATATTTCCTATTCAGTGATTTGTAGGGACTTATATTGCCAGGACTGTAGTTGGCCACTCACCTTCACCTAGTGTTGAGGTTAAAAATGTGCAGCATTGTACCCCTCTTTCTCCTTGTATCTTCATGGTGTAGTGCTCAGTTAACACAAGGTCAGCTGTGTATTTTTCAAATTTAATAAAAAATACACCAATATTTTAAGGCAGTGCTGAATTTCATGTGTGATAACTATCATACATCATCATGATTATGCAGTTTTCATGGTTTTTTTTTTGTTATTTTTAAAATAAATTTCCAGTGTTGGTTTTTTGATTTTTTATAAAGAGGGTGTCTGTAAGATAGTGACACAAGAAAATCTGTTCATTCACTTACTGTTGCATGTTGCTTGTCAGAATGATAATGATCCATAAATGGTGTGTTCTGAAGAGTCTGTGACAGACTTACTGCACACTGTATTTAAAAATGTATAAGGTGGGAGATCAAGTTTCAGAATTAGAGGAGATCAAGTGGCAACATATCTCTTCACTCCCAATCCATGCAATGGCTCCCAAAACCTCTGACAAATGTTGGTTCTTGCAATGCTTCCTATTCAGTGGGTACAAGGGCTCTTTTTTGAAGAGTTTTAAGTTAGCCATTTGCCTCAACTTCTAGCTGAGCTTGATAATATGTGTAGATGTGCCAGCCTTCCTTCATAAAGTTTCAAGAATGCTTGTATAATAAGTTTTACCTTCCTGTTTGGTTCTTGTCTGGCAGATGCGGTCAATGCTTACTTACCTGGAAGCAATGAGGTATAAGGTTCAGGGTGCTCTTGCAGAACTGGATGGGCGGGCAAGGGTTGGACACCCACTGGCTGCCCACATACAAGTGACACGAGACAGACAAGGTCTTCAGCAGAGTGTGCTCAAGGTATGAAGCAAGTACTTCACAGCTTGCAAAATAAGGCACCCTACACCTCTTCTGGCAACACAGCCAACTTTCGTACATTCTGGATATAATGAGATCATTAATAAAAGTACAGTATGTCACTTCAGGAAGCAAGGACATGACAGGCTAACATATAGCAGCCACTAACTACATGCAGCAGGGCCCTTGAGAAGCTGGTAATTGCTCAGTCAGTAAAAAATTCCCCATCTTCTTTGGAACCTGAATGTTTGTTATCATTGCTACATGTGTCTGCCATGGAACTGGCTCCTAATCCCACTCTTGCATTTCTAAAGATATGTCTTTTGAGATCCATTTTAATGTTATACTCTTCTGCGTATCTTACATACCCCATGAACATGTCATTGCTTTGACCTTTGCATCCAAAATTTAATGTTGTAGTAGTAGATTGCTTGAATGGAAAGCAGCAGTAGAAGACCAAATTTTAGAAAAATGTGTGTGCATTTCTCATGTGCCTATTGTGTGCTGCATGTTCAATCCATGTTATTCTTCTTGTTTTGTTTAACTTATACTATTTGTGTTGGTGAAGTATACAGTTATGGAAGTCCTCCCCATGTAATTATCTCTTATTTCCTCATTTCTGCATCTCAGTGAGTAAATAAGGGGCAAGTAAAAACTGAGGGCATACTGTCTGCAAAAAATTAATATCACCTGAGTTATAATCATACTGAGACATATAACCTGATTGTTACTGTACAGCAAATTATAATGAATGTGTGATCTGAAACTTTAACATTGTGAATTATGTTGTTCAAAATACACCAAACGAACATTATCAGCATGCAGTAATTATTAAGAGTCATTATGAGGCAGTAGGTGACTTTAAATGCCGATTCCAGTGGCTGTGCATTCTAAAGTGTAGGTCTACAGTCGCTGGCTTCTTGGGGTGGTGGGTTTGAATCCCGCTGGGGCATGGATATCTGTCTCATGTGAGTGTAGTGTATGTTAGGTAGAGGTCAGTGCAACTGTGTGCCTGAGTATGATGGAGGAATGTCGTGGAGGAGGTTTATGCCCACTAGGGCTGTTGAGGCATTAAAAAAATAATAAAGGGGATTTTAAATGCATGTGTAATAGGACTCAGAGCTGGATTTTGGTTTGGGAGTAACAGTACGGGTGCTGAGAAAATGATGTGATACCAGAGGAAAACACTGCATTGGAAAACCATATGAGACATGCCTACATCAGGGAACAAATCTCTCCATGTAAGGATTGTCACTAGTAATGAATGCCCTTGTGCAGGTACCTCCATGGGTGAGAGAAGAATCTCTGGACAGGTTAGCTGGGGACTCACCTGATTGGACGGACAGAGGCACAGCAGATGGTAACTCAGTGCAACCAGACAGTGACTTTGGTGAGTTTTTAGGCCTGTTTGCAAAACTGCAGACAGCGACTATCAGCTTCGTCATGTCTGTCCATTCACCTTTCTATCTGTCCCCATGGAACAACTCTGCTCCCACTGAATGGATTTTCATGCAATTTTATATTTGAGCATTTTTTGAAAATATTCCAAGAAAATTCAAGTTTAATTAAAATCTGACAAGGATATTGGGCACTTTACATGAAGACCTACGCACATTTGTGATAATATCGCACTGAATTCTTTTTAGAATGATAAATATTTCTGACAAAAGTTGTAGAGAAGATCAAACCACGTATTTTGTGTTCATTTTTTTTTCTTCTGAAAATCGTGCTATTTGTGAGATAATGTGGAAAAATGAGGTAAAGTCAGATAGGTCACAGAAGACAACATAATACAGTGGGGTGGGGATTTGCTTGATGCATAACTAATCCAGGAATAGAAAGCCACACTGAGAATATTTAATAATAATTTATTTTTCACAGCTACAATGGTTACATGAATGTGCCTCATAGTTACATTATATGTACATTGCCTGTCTTTTTGAAACTGTAACTGGGTCTACAAAATATGCATTAATATTTGTGTAAGATGACTCTTAACAACGTATGGAGTAGTACTGCAGATGGCATCTGGGATGGTTCTTGTGTAACATTTGCATCATTTGGATTTTGGATAAGATTTCTATAGTCAAATCAGGTCCAATTTGGGGAATCATATTTCTGTGCACTGTAGGTTTTGTTGACTATAGCATGCACCATAACAAATAGAAGGAATATCTGAAAGCTAAATTTGAGGAACTTGAAACTAACAGTATGATAAAAAATATTAGGGACTTGTAGAGGGGCATCAGTGACTTTAAGAAGGATCACCAGCCTAGAACTAATATAGTGAAGGATAGAAAGGATGATTTATGTACAGACTGCCACAGTATTTTGGCTAGGTGAAGGAACCATATCTCTCAGCTATTGAATGAATATACATGGGGTTCATGATGGTAGGCAGACAGAAACAGTGGCGTACCGAGGCCCCCCCCCCGAAATTCTGAAGATATCGGTGTAGTCCTCGATTGCATGAGCAAGAAGAACCGGCGTCTCGATTTCCTTTTGTAGTTCACTGTCTTCTCATATGGTTGTAATTTATTAAATAAAGGTTTCTTTTAATACAAACTGTCTTGCAGTGGCATATCTGGTTTCAGAGTTCAAACCCACCCGAACATCCCGCAAGTTTGACAAAGTCGAACCAGATTGCAAACTGAGCGGAAAATATTTAGTGTTCCTATTCCAGCATCCTAATTAGTTTAAAAATTGATGAATTTAGGATGTCAACACCCCACGATGTTCGGAAAAAAGGCAGTGAAATTCTAAAACTACCTAGGTTTACAACTTTTTTACATTAACAATGACAAATAAATTGGTTGTCATCATAAATAGTCTAAAGCAGGGGTCGGCAACCTTTTAGTAGTGTTGTGTCAAAGTAATGTTGCAAAGTCACTCAGCATGCCAACCCACCCAAGCCCACCATATTTTTATATACAACAACAATTGACACAAGTTAACTTGATCTTATCGAAACTTTCGTTCTGAAGGGATGTAAAAACAGTAAAATAGCTTTAAAAGAATTATATGCTTCTATTTAATTAAAGATTAAATTTTTTATGAGATCATAATTACTGTATTTCTATTCACTCAGCATGCCATTGAAAATCATTCCATGTGCCACACTTGGCACGCGTGCCGTAGCTTGCCGACGCCTGGTCTAACGTACCAAAAATTAAGAAAATTTTACTCTATGAAATGAAATTTCTTGTACCAAGTTACAGCTGCCTTCAGAACCCCTGACTAGGGGGCCACCACCCCCAGATCTCCGTTCTCTCTGTCCTCAACTGAATTTGTTGAACCCCCCCGAACAAAATTCCTGGGTACACCACTGGACAGAAATACACACAGCAGAACCACTAGTGCCTGAGCCAAGTGCCTTTGAGGTTGAGTTGGCTATTGAAAAGCTAATAAGTCACAAATCACCAGGTATTGATTGAATCCCAGTAGAATTGATTAAAGCAGGGTGCAGAACAATTTGCTCTGATATCCATAATATTATTATTTCTATTTGGAATAAGGAATTGCCTGAGGAGTGGAAGGAGTCGATCATTGTGCCTATCTTTAAGAAGGGCGATAAAACAAATTGTAGTAATTATAGGGGCATGTCACTTTTGCCAACTATGTACTAAATTTTATCCAACATCCTGCTGTCAAGGTTAACTCCATATGCAAGGTAAATTATTGGGGATAATCAGTGTGGATTTTGATGCAACAGTTCAACTACTGATCATATATTCTGCATTTGTCAAATACTTGAGAAAAAAATGAGAATATAGTGAAGCAGTGCATCAGCTTTTTATAGACTTCAAGAAAGCTTATGATTCACTTAGGAGAGAGGTCTTGTATAATATTCTCATTGAGTTTGGTATCTCCATGAAACTGGTAAGGTTAATAAAATTGTGTCTGACTGAAATATATAGCAGAATCCGGGTAGTTAAGAATTTTTCTGACATGTATCCTATTACGAATGATTTGAAACAAGGAGACGCTCTATCATCTTTGCTTTTCAACTTTGCTTTAGAGTATGCCATTAGGAATGTTCACGTAAACTAGAAGTAGATTGATAGTATTCCCCTAGATAGGCTGGAACAACTTTCAAGAATCTAAATTCTATTCAGGAACAAATAAGGAGGAGATTGTTGTCAGGGAATGTTTGCCATCATTTGGTGCAGAATCTTTTGTCTCCAGTGAAGTACTTTTAATATGTATATAGAAGTCATTATGCTAATAATGAGCCATTTTAATTTCTTCATCTGGGAATAGGTATTTTGTTTCTCAGAGTACTATATAATCTAAACTTAAGGTTTTATGACTTAAGATTTTCCTGTATTATATGTGTGTTTTTTGTGGTCCTGCCCAAAACACCATATAATTAATTTATTTGTTTATTTTATCACTTGATGTTAGATTTCTCCCACATGTAAGAGACGAAATTCCATCCCAACACCATGTTTGTGCCTCAGTTTAAGGTTCACATTTACAACTGTAGATTTGGATTGCTGTGGTATTGCCATAATTATATGCAGTTTAATTGAAGTGATGTCAGGATTGATTGCAGACTCTTGCAGCACTGTATGATCAAGTCTGAGGAGTTAATGTAGGTTTGAGAATGTTGACTTTGTACTCGTATTTTTTGTATGTACTTTGTATATGCCAAATGTTTGGGTTTATGAAACACTGGAGCAAAGGGTGTGGACTGCTTTAGGCAGATAGTAAGTTGTGGATATGCTAACCAGAACCCCTGTGTGCAGACGAATTCTCCAGTCAGGGCAGTGAGAAGGATTACCAGAGTAGTGTGCTGACTCAGTGCCCTGTCATCTCAGAATGTGCTAGTGCCCCGGTTATGGATGCCTCTCCAAGCATTGGACGGTGCCAGGCCCTCTATGAGTATACAGCCAAGTTATATGATGAGCTGAATTTGCAGCCAGGTATGTGAGTTATGTGTTAGCTGTTTAATATGTACGTTGGGTGAGAAAGTAATGGCCACATCACTACAATGACATGCAGTAATGAAGCTGGGTGGCTGTGGCAAGCGTGATTACACGCTTGCTGGCTGATTAGTGTCAATTGGCTGAAGTGCTGGATTGTATGTGGAAGGTCTGCTCATATTTGTGAAGTAATTTCTGTTCTTTGTCAAGGTCATTTTGTTGTTGGATCTTAGAACATGGCAGAAGGAACCAAATGAAGGGCATTGCCTAATTGAACTAGAGAAGTGGTGTACGAAGTTTTTGAGCATAGAAGGCGGAAGCCTGGAAAGCAACAAATGCTATAATTCGAGCAATTGATTGCATTGCCAAGTGTCAGTTGTGGAGGGAAGAAGTGTGTAAAATTAGGCTTCAAACAGTGTGCATAATAATTAGCAATACAAAGGAACCTCTCATTGAAAGTGGCATTGTGGCAAGAAAACATCATCAATACAAGAGACCAGTGACTGGAATAAGTGACTTTGATAAATTTCTTGCATCAGATTAATTTAATTATGTATGCAGCTGGGGAATTTATCACAGCAAAAGACGTGAACAAAGCTTTGACTGCAGCCAGGATTACATGCCATGAATATTGCTGAGTATGGTTTTCAGGTATGGGCAGTTTGATGATGGGAGAAAGATTTTGTTGGAGAGGAATGATGTTGAAGCCATGAGGACAGTGTTTGTGAGAAAAATGTAGGGAATTGGATGCAGTGACAAAGCTCACATTTATTACTGGATAAAAACTTAGGTAAACCAGAACCACACCTAAATAAGATGCTGACAGATGAGTGATGGCTCTGGTGGCATGTGGTTTTCCATCGACAAAGGCCTTATTTTGTGTCATGCTGTTTCAGCTCCCACAGAATTTATTTCATGGAGCAAGTTAATTTTGCAATGTAGTTTGAGGATCTCAGTGGATTGTCATGACAAAATGAAAATTTCATACATTTTTGTAATATTTACCAAACTGTTCCTACCACACCTAGTCCCAAAGTCCATCATAATAAAGAAAAACAGCAGCATGCACTCCATTGTAACAGAAAATGTACTGTGTGCTAACACAAGAAAAGTAGACACTATGACATGGCTATCCAGTTAAGGCTGTACTCACATGGCCTCAAAAATGTGTGGAGTTAATGCAGCTGTTCAAAATGAATAAGCTGCATATGCTATGAACTGGACGCCACTGCCATACAACGTGGTTATATGTTGGTGCTATTGCTACCATATCATTGCCACTACAGTCCATTTGAACTCACAGGAGCACAGGCAAAGATGTTTTGCAGACAAGAATAACATCTTCAGGAGTGCTGATGTGGAACAGCTGACACATGAAGCAGTAGACAAAATACAGACTTCAGCTTGGAATGGCAGTGTGGAGCATATGGAAGAGCTGCAAAAGCAGGGTTTTCAAAGAGAAATTTCCTTAGATAGCGAGGTGGAACTTACCACTGTAAACTTCAGGGATTTGGACGCAGAAGTAACCGAGATCAGTGATGAAGGTGATGAAAGTATTTATATTGTTTTAGTTAACTCAGATTAATAATTGACAACATTGGTAACACAGAACTGCCTGTAGTTTTGTAGTGGTGTAAGAGACTGTGTATAGGCTGCCCCATTCTTACAGCAGAAGACTTGAAACACTGCAAACATACTTCTCTGTCTTCTACATAAAATATTTTGATCATCTTCATCATTACTGCATTTTACTGTGCTTTTTTCTAAAAATTGCCTAGGAAATCCTGATACAGGATCACCAGGAGTCTACGCAGACTTGAAGGAGTTACTACTACTACTACTGTGCTTAGTGAGGAAGTGGTGGTTTGTGTATTGAAAGATTATTTTGTAGTGTTTCTTCAAGTAAATAGTTTATATAATGTGTGGTGATATGGGAAGATGATCTTGATAGCCGAGTATGGATGGATTTGGGAAGAAGCGTTCGTGGCCTGCCTGAATTTACTATCTGAGCATTTGCTTGGAGAATAAGGAGGTCTGTATATTCATGATAGCTAGTAGTGTAACCAAGATGTGAAACAGGTACTTCTTGACCGCAAATCAAGAACACTGCTGCTGCACAATTCTGCTAAGTGGGATGTGCCAGAAGACTGGGCATTTTGTTGAATAATATTTTGAGTATAAGAATAGGAAAAGATGTTTTCTGTGCTGACAGCTGGTCTGTTATCTGCAATACCTCAGCCACAGTGCATTCAGTACACATATCATGTCTAGAGCTGTTACATTTCAATCAGAAAACTGAATTGTCTGGGCTGGACAACAAGGGTTCAATTCCAAGCAGAGATAGGGAGTTAAGTTTCTGGCATTTCATCCAGAGAAGCCCAGACCACTGATCTGCAGCCATAGAAAATGTGAGGAGCTTTGCCTGCAATATCTGATTTTTATGGGGTTTTTAGATCCAGTAAAGGTAAAGACAGTTTTTTTGCTTAATTCGAGCATGATGATCTATGTGAAAGTGTAGGTGTATCTCTTTGTAGTTGTGGGCACTAGGTGGAGATGAGTGCTCATCTACATGCTCGCCTGCTTTGCCCCCAGGAAGAGAATCCTGGGATCTGTTAGGTAGGAGGTTTGGTACCTCCTCATAGCCTGTCTGGACACTGGAAAAGAGTATCTCTTCACCTAATAGTAACTGGGTCTCATTGCCATAGCCATTTGGGCAATAGTCTAGCCATTAAACTGACATCGCCATCACTTCTTCCTTTTAGGTCCAGGGACAGCTTCACTTACGTAAATACCAACTGCAAATTATGTAATTACAGGTGATGTTATCAAGATCCATGACAAACAAGCAGATGGCTGGTGGCTTGGTGAACTGAATGGTATTGTTGGCATCTTCCCAGCAACATATGTACAAGAAATGGACTGACAGCTCTGCCAGTCTTCATGGAAGAGAGGCTGTATGTAACTGAGGCCTGTGTTATCCAATTACAGAATTATTCCTCTCAGAGTAATTGGACTTTGGTTGATTTTGTTAGTGCATTAGGAGAAATGTGCATTATTTGCAGGTGAAGTCTGTTGAGTGCTTTCATTTCTCTGAAACTAGGCATTTGCTCTGTCCATAAACATTAAGATGGATGGAAACAAACTGCTGTAGGATGGTTGGACTGCTGTTAACCCTGCTGTATTATGTACATGCCAAATCGTTATTGCCTTGGAGCTCAAAGTGCCAGAATGTTGGATTCAATGTGTAACTCATCAGTTTGGATTCAGAGTATAGTAACACCAAATGAAACTTGTCTTTCTTCTTGTTACAAGTCATTTCCTTGAAATATGCATAATATAAAGACTGGACACAAAGATAATGAATGAAGTAGGTATTTGATTTGAACTTGTTTTGTTAGACTGTTTTACTGTGGTTAACAGGACTGTCATGACCTGCAAGTTGAAACGAAGAGGTTACCATAATGTCATATTGTCCTGGTATGTTATGTCAAGGTAAACACAGAATGCCTTGGAGTCTGTGATCACTACGACTCAAACAAAAAGTGTAGACCACAAGCATCACAGTACTGGGACAACTGAAGGGTTGAAAGTGAAGACATTTGGAGACCAAATTGATGTACCATTCTCAATTTACATGAAGTGACAGTTTACAGTCATGATAGATTTGTCTGCATAAAACTGCTGAATTTGTTGGATGCAAAGATGGATGTCACATGACTGAGGTGTTTGGTAATTAATATTAAATCATCTTGTTTTGTTAATGCTTTCATAATTGTTTAAGTGAAAGAACAGAGTATTAATAAATGTTAAACTCAATAATGCTCAGTTTTTATGAAGATTTGTTGCCATCTTTTAAATAGGTTAGGAAGGGAAGTTTTGCTGTGCACAGCCAAGAAATACTATAGGATGAAAGACAGAATATATTTTGTTTTTTAAATAGGAAGAGCAGTAAAATGAGCAAGATGCAGTGTTTTCTGCATAACTTCTGTATAATAAAATACAAAATTACGAGTTCCTTCAGTCTTGCTGTTTAGAGGAAAGTTTTACTAAATTTGATCAAATTATGTGCCCTAGCTCTGGTGAGTATTATATTTTATGTGTAAGTTATATGGTATGAAATGCTGCTTAGTCACGGCAAGGCAAGGCCAGCTAAGGCAGGGCTTTTTAAACCAAAATGAACTGACTTCTTTTGCCTACCTCTCTATTGGCCACAGCCGGTCCATCCTTTTCTTCTCACTCTCATTATTTCTTCGTTCAAGATTGTTTTTCCTTTCTCTGTCTAGGCGCCAGTAGAGTAATCAGTGGTTTTGATTACGTCATACATCATGAAGAGTTGCGGGGCAGTTGGCTTGCCAGGAGCTTGAAAGGCGCTCAGGATCGCGAAACCTCCCAAAGGAAAGTTTCTCGCGCAAAGATCGACAACTGAGGCCTT
>Ga0209737_10002931_pt1 | contig 11891 bp, 2 predicted proteins | sample TergutCu122P3_FD_187284 | JGI IMG/M metagenome (GOLD analysis project Ga0209737, IMG submission 187284) | Cubitermes ugandensis P3 segment gut microbial communities from Kakamega Forest, Kenya - Cu122 P3 (SPAdes) (version 2) | ecosystem: Host-associated > Arthropoda: Insects > Digestive system >... | reverse complement strand
CAGCATTTACTTCTAGTCCAATCTCCTTAGTAGCAACTACTAAAGCTTCTGCATTTTCCTTTACCATATGTACGCTTTCCCCCAAATATATTAACATCATCAGCATAAGGCAGAAGCTGGTTTTCTACATCTTACTTTGCTTAATAAAGCAGCATGCAGAATTAAATGTCCTTACCATGCCTAACATCCTAAAATGTAGAGCGGTCAAATTAACCATTCTCATAGTGTTATAGAGTACTGTCACTTTGAATGACATGGAAAATGTGAAAAATGGTAGCTGAAGAACCCACTATTACATTTCAGACAGCCAGAGATCCAGTGAAGATTCAAGGTATCTGGAATATAGTTTAATGTGAATTGGTATATAGATAACAACATTTCTGAGGCGCATGCTGCCTGCATCGTTTGAGCAATCCAGATCTTGTCTTCTGGGATATGACATTGTGTAGGCTGGGATATAGGTAAAAACGTTTCAGCAGAGCTTGCTGCCTCTATCTTCAGGGTAGGCCAAGAAAACTATGAGTAGCCTGAATTTGGAAATTTAGTGTTTATTGGGATTTTATTATTATTATTTACACAATTCTGAGTCAGTAGAATAACACAGTATATATATGCACATAGCAGCTTGAAGTAATCAGTTGGTACGTATGGTTCTTTTACAGTTTAATTACGTACCTTAAGCCTTCTTTCAATGGCAGTGTGTATATCTTCATCGGACTGATGTAACTTGAATTTTTTCAGTGTCCACTCTTGACTCACCTGGATACAAGAAGAAGTGCTGGTATGCCCAACATAAAACCGAAATCTGTGTGTGTGTGTGTGTGTGTGTGTGTGTGTGTGTGTATATATATATATATATATATATATATATATATATCGGTCGTTCTACATGTTCACTGAAGGAGATTTATACAGAAGGCACAAACATTACAAAATGTAGAAATGATTATGGGTATTAGACTTGAAGAAACACTTGCAGCTGTCTGGAAGCAGAAATTGAAGCTTAAAGAACATTTGAAATTTAACTTGCCTAAACTTATTAACAAAAGACACTGAATGCTCTAAATTATGATAAGAAGATTTACTGTAGGAAGAGTAAATATAAGTGTCCAATATATGAAAACATAAAATGAAACTGTAAAAAAGAATGCAGTAAAATATTACAGAGACATTAAATTTAAGTGCAAGGAAATCATCAAAATGCATCTCATTCATGCACAAATGTACCATCAAACAGACAGAAACTGACACAAACAGAGGAAACGTGTGACGTAAAATATTTACTATTGTCAGTCCTTCTTGTATTGCCTGCTCTTCTTCTTCAGTCAAGAAACCTGCCCTGTGCAAGGCACGTGCATATGCTTGACTACCCTGAAATATGAGAACATTGATGTCTTGTATGATAATAATGATGTTGCACAGGCTTCTTCAGGAAAATAAGCTTTGTACATTATGAGAAACAAAACCAACAAGTGCATATTGAAATATGTAAATTATGGTATTATAAACAGCACAGCCTCCTACATGTTTCAGCCACCTATTGTGGCCATCTTCAGGGAGGTGTTCTTTGAAGGATACATTACATAGAATGTAAAAAAATATTTACAAATATAAAATGTTAAGTTTTAAATAATAGATTTAAAATATGTTACAGTATTAAACATTGAAAAAATTGTTTGTGCTGAATTGCGTGTTCATATACACAGGATATGAAAATGCACATATAAGGCTTGTAAATAAATAACAACTTTCTATCTATGAATTATTCTATGAATATATAAATGTAACCCGCTCACCTGTATGTCTTCATACCACATACGTTTATCATAAGCAATTGATGCATTCAGTTTCTCTAACAGGGTATCAGTTTCTTCAGAAAATCTTCCTCCCCAAAGCTTTTTGTTTGCTCCCTAAATAAATATTACATACAGTGAACGTGAGCATTCATTTTAAGCCGATTATGGAAATATGTAGTCACTTCTCTGTACAAGTAGTGAAAAGGGGAGGGCAAGAAATGAAGTCCATGCAGTATATATCTCGCGCACTAGATGGCAAATTGTTATCTTTGCATCCACCTGGTTGAGTCTTGCGGAAATATCATTTGATATACAGGTAGTTGTTTTTAAAAGCAGTTGAACAGTATTATTTGAAAGTCATCTGGAATTGAAGTGAATCAAAAAATATTTTACTGTTCACTAACCTTGAATACTTTAAAAATATTATTCATGCTGAATAATACAAGGGAATATGTTTAAACAAAAATAAGAAATAATATAGTCTATTAATATTTTTCCCAATTTATCATTCACAATCTCCTTACCATATCCAAAAAGATGTCAAATAACCACAGTAGCTGACACAGTACTGTAAATTAAGGAAATACTAAAGTATCACATATAAGACTCACTTCAATGGTGTGCTGTATACAACTGTAAAACTCAATATGTTAATTCAGATTATAGGATAAGGTAATTATTCAACTCATGCCATTTTTTCCTTTATGAACTTTGGTTGCCACCTTAATAATATTTCTGTTATACGCATGTTTCTGTATCACCATCACACCAAGACATTTGATACCTCTGTGTGGCAAGTAGAGGTTTGGCACAAAATTCTCGTTTCTGAATGTCAAATGTGCAAATTTCATGTATATAATATGAAAGCAATAAGAAAGTGAACATACCTCAGTCATTTCAGCTGAAGAAAATGAAGAAAATGATATATTCCACTCACGGCAATTTTACTGCTTTTATCAGTTCATAAGCAAGACTGAAACCTTGGAATCTGCCCTCTAAGGTCAATCCAATAAGCTATCTCTAAATATAAAACTATTTTTTATGTTTTTCAAACAAATAAGTGGCAGCTTTCTGTAGAATTTAATGTCAATGAGATCAGTTTGAACTGAGCTGCTAAAGAACATTTGCTATGTTACCCAAGTTTAATTAAAAAAAATGTGAATGTGAAGAAGGGGATCCAAAGTTACTCCTGCATACATATACATACTTGTTTGCATGATAGTTGTATTTTTAAAAATGTACATGTTTTCAGCTGGGTTCAGATACTGCACACACCACAGAAAATTATCTCACAACTTTGAAACCACTGTCTGATGACAGAATAATCACTCATAGTTTATGGCTAGTGCTTTTCCTGGTCTGAACACATGTGACTTTTACTAAGTGTACAAAAAATCCTCCCAATGGAAGAATAGTTACAGGAAAGTACATAAAGAGAAATTTTGGGTCATTTATCGCACCGTTGTATACATAAAATTTATTAAACTGCACCATCAAAGTACATCACAAAAGCTAACATAATATTCAGTTATGGCCTGACTTGTTTGTAGGACCAACCTCAAGGACTTGTATTGCACTGACAGATAATCCATTAACATTTTGTTACAACGGAAATTATAATTGTGCTTGTTAGCTATTTAAAATTCAAAGTTTAAAAATTGGAAGGTTAGAAACTGAACATAAAAAACATAAATTAAGATTTCACATGTTTCATATATAGAGAGATATCTACTGTTAAGGTTTGGCTGCCATTGTATAGTGGATTTATGCCTTGAACTTCTTATACACTGAGCATTATATTTTCTTACATTGGTTATTTTATAAATTATAATTTATATTGTCTAAGCACCTTACCATTTTTTTTTGGATCCTCCTTCAAATTGTTAGGTTCCCCCCCCATGACAGCTGATCTGGCTAATGGTGTTGTATTCCTGTGAATCTAAGTGTGTTGGTTTTTGTGTCCACGTATGTGCCTTATAATGGGGCAGGATGTATGTTGTTCTTTCGATTCAATTATAATAACCTTTTACAGATGGGATGCTAGTGTGTTACAAGACTTGGAGTTGCTCCTACAAGAGACCACATGTCAGGCCACAACAGAACATGATTTTGCCAATTGTAACATCTTTTGATGGCATTTTTAATATAGAATAAATACTAATTCTTGAAGTTCTTCAAAAAAATTGCTTCGGGTGAATTTGCACAGCTTGAATTGTGCGAAAACAGAGAGGGCAGTGAGGGGTTCCTTGCATGTGCACACATATTGGTGAAATTAGTAGTATTCAAACTGTGTAGTAGGGAACCCTGATGTTCTGTGGAAAAGTTCAAGGGCTCCACAAGCAAATTCTTTTATAAAAATACTGGTAAAGATGAAAGTACACTTTTAATATTCAGGAGTTCCACAAAGGCATTTCCTTTGTAACTGCATTTGTAATTTAAAAGTATGCTATTACTTATACTTCATGACGGTTCTGTAGTGGTTCACATTTAGTCACAAGGTTTCTACAGATATTAAGATTCCGAAGGCTACTGATACAGATAAAATGATTTTACTGCTTCCATTATGTGAAACTTGACTTGTACTGGGAAAGTCTCATCATACTTGGTGGTTAAGTCATGTATTTCATGCTAGGAGTCAGGAAATGACAGTTTCATTCAACATTATCAGTGTCTGCACTGTATAAATCACATTTTAGTCCAAAGAACTGAGATACACATCTTCACTTAACTTTCCTCCATCCTTAGTGATCATCATGTATCTTTATCAATGACATCTCATTGTGATATATGAACAGTAAAAGGGAAGCACAAACTGTCAACCATAACTAAATTTAAATGTAAGCTTACATAAGTTTTTATTGCTTACAAGCAATAAAAGCTGATGTGAATTAGTTGTGGTTGATGGTTTGTATTTCTGTTTTACTTATCATTCTTTATCTTATTTCAAGAATGGTGACCAAATAACATTTTCCAGTGAAATATACTTAATATGAAAGAATTAAGGGTCTGAGTTCATGGCAGATTTAATTTAACTGTTACTCCACCTTTGAAAGTGGCATCAGCCATTTCTATGTATTTGACATCCTTCCAACTTATGTGGTAATTGGCATTCAGTCATTGTCACTTAGCAATACTAATATCCACTTTCAACATATTAAACAACCCAAGCACTTAACACATTACAATAAAATACAATTTCTACAGTACAATTCATGACAGGAATGAAACACCTACAAGTTTGGGCACTGGCATGCCATCCTCAGGGAGTCTTCTAGAACGGAGAAATGAAAGTCCAACACACTGATGCGTATTTTGTTAAACCACCTAGCTGTGTTGGTCTTACAAAGTTTTTCCTTTGTGTTTTTATCTTTGTAAGTAACTTTTCCTGGATAAGGATTTGCGAATTTTATGTTACTCATACCATGCATTTCTTACAATAAACATATTAGCCAAAAAATGCATTTCATAACATACAATAAGATACAATTCATAATAAGCATGAAACTCCACGTTTTGGCATCCACAGGTGGTCTTCTAGAATAAAGGAATACAAATCCAACATGCTATCAGGGTGTTGGAATTTTATTCAATTTTGTCATGTAGTGGGTAGAATCACCGGAGTGATCATCCTGCTACAAGGGTAGCTGCCACTGTCTTCAATTTAGAAAGGGTGTTAAAGGGTTCAGGACATATGAGATTGGCCAGACTTATAATGATTCTGAGTAATTACATGCACTCTCATAAGGCCTGGGGTTTGTGGAAGAGAAATAAGTTAGAAGTAGCCTTAATCATATTACAAAATTAAAATCTGTAAAACTTAATGTCAATATATTTACAACCAGTTCCTCAATGCATGTCCCTAGTCCCTTTCATTATATATTAGTGACTGTCACTAAAAACCCATTTAAGCAGAAAGAGGTCATAGAATCTCACTGGCAAATCAATGTTAATATTATTCGAAGACCATTCACACTGTTTACTTCTGGTGAGCCCTGCACTTGAGCAACCATTCCCTTCTTCACTTCGTTATGTCTTATGGCATAATGTTTTGGGGAAACTCACCACATAACCCTGTAATGTTTAAAATGCAGAAAAGGTTAATAAGTATACTAATTGAAATTGGTTATAGGGAATCCTGTAGAGAATCATTCAAGGAATTAAAAATATTCACAATCTCATCATGGTATATTTTCTCTTTGTTATTGTTTGTTGTTCATAATTAGGGTTACTTTGCCTCAAATAGCGTACATCATTCATTCATTTATTTCACATTCCATTGATCTTATACAGATGTGGAACTAGTCACTTATACATTTAGCATAATGCATACATTAACACCAGACAAAAAAATGATTTGACCTTGCCTCAGGTATACCTATGTATCAGAAGGGAGTTTTTATTCTGGTATTAAAGTTTTTAATGCTCTTCTCACAACAATTAAGGACATTTCCAGCAACCCCAAAAAGTTTAGTTACACTAAAGGACTATCTGCTAACACATGCACTTTACAGTTTAGATGAATTTTTTAATGAACATAATACTTAAACTTATGTTATGTTTATTACTTAATTACATTGTACAATTATTAAACTCAATTGTGCTTATTATATCCATTGTTGTCTACTTATTGTTTTATAATTATATCACAGCTCTTTGGTTAATTTATTTAGCTTGTAACCATATACAGTATTGTTATATTTTAGTTTATTTATTGTGTTGTGGAATTGTACTTGTTTTTGTGACTATTTCCTTTTTAATTATTGTTCTGCTTGTACCTTTTCATGATCATTTTATGCTATCTGCCTGATGACTGGCTCTGCTACATGAAGCCAAGTGGCTTACTCTTTGACTGTTCCAATACCCATTAGACTACTCCTGTATATGGATTTCTTTGGAATTATAATAAATCAGTCAATCAATCAATAAATCAATCAACTTGCAGACAGCTCCAATATCGCAATTAAAATGGTTCTGTCCATTTCACCAGTCTTTTCCTTGTTCTTGTCACTGGTAGATGGACTCAACCATGTTGGATAACTCTGACATTATCAGTGTGACTCCCCAATCATTGTTGGACTCTTTCTCCATTCAAATCTCTGTACTTGGAATACAAGTCTAACATGCTATCAGCAAGTTGGACTTGTAATCCTTTGTTCTAGAAGAGTCCCTAAGGATGTCATCACATACCAAAACATGTAGGAGTTTCATATTTGTCATGAATTGTATTTTATTAAGTGCCTTTATTGGTTAATATATTGATTGCAAGAATATGCACAACAGGAGTTAACATTAAAGAATGTTTGCTTGTTTGGAAACTGGTCACCCAGTGACTGTCACATAATAATACTGACATCCATTTATTTAGAAATTTACCATTCATTGACTTACATAATGATACTGAGATCTACTTGATTGACAACTTGGCATTCTATGATTGTCTTGCAAGAATACTGACCACTGATTATTCACAAAATGGACATTCAGTGACTGACCACCACACATTTGAAACTTGGTATGTATTAGTATCAACAACCACTCAATCATGAACAGGGCTTAGAGTGCTTAGAGTGTTTGTTGTGTAATGATACTTCCTCACATAGGTGTAACTTCGCTAATAAAACTGTAGGAAGGATGGAATGGGGAGGGGTGGGGGGGCACAAAATTTATAATGGATATTAGGATCTTTCATCTTTCATTTATGGAGTAAGAGAGCTGTCAGAGAATCATATCCACGGAACACCTGAGAACTGGTTGCGTGGAGTACGCTCTGGGACCAGTTGGTCTAGAGGCCAGAATGCTCTGTCCTCCCACATGTTGGGTAAAGGTACTGTTACAAGAGGTCACAATTACGTTACTACACCATTCTTTCCCCCGAAGTAGCGCCATCTACAGCATACAATAATTTTTATGTTGGTTCTTTTTCAATAAGTGGTGGCACAATAGTTTAACGACCATACCAAGTTGAAAATGGAAAAAAAATTAGATTTTCTACTGGATTTTTCCAGGGTTTCTAAACATTGCAAATTCCAGACTTTGGTTTAAGATGTCGTTGTCGGTCATTATTGGCCTGGCTTCCACCACATAATTGTGCCGTAGCACGATCAGGTGCGCCATCGCCACGATACGCGACCAAGTGTTGTCTGTTTTCAATAGCATGTGCAACTCGCAAAGCTGGGATCTAACGCGCATCGTTGATTCGTAGCACCACTTTTCACGCACATCCCATGCTTTACGTGGGTATGTGGAGTAACGTCCTACAATATTAATGTTTAGGATTCCTCCCACACTGGCGCCCGTCTTCTGATTAGTTTTTGACATGCATATGACGGAGTTCATTTTGCTTTTGAAGGCTGTGCTACGAAGACTTTTGCGCGGATGAATACATTATTTGACATTTAAGTAAAGTAACTGTAATATCGTACTTAAGTTATAGGTTTCCAGGGAGTCATCAGGTAGAATGAAGTTTCATTTTCGTGTCAGTGTGCTGTGTGCCTTTTCATAACTGTGGTAGTTTTTGGTGCCGCGTATTGTTCAAATCTCTTGTAATGTAGTTCGGCAGTGAATAGGTGCGGCCATGTTGACTTGTAGCAGAAAACTTTGCGAGTAATTTTGTCTGCAATTATTGTTTGAGAAACATAATGCCGAAATGTGATAGTTTCACGAAATATATACCTGCTACATTTGCCTGGGTATTGCTGTTGGGAACAACGACGTTGTTCTTCTATTTCCCGTAAGTAGAGTGAATTTGTTTACTATGATAAAACCGGAGGTGGCACAGAAAATACCCTTAAGATAACCGACAGTGCAATGAAACTGCACATGGAAGACTGAAACTTGCAGAGATTTAGCTTGTGTGGCGGTGAAGGAAGGCTAATTAAGCATAGGATCCAGACAGTGAAGTATTTTTTAAGTTGGAAGCTGTGTTACCGTTCTCTTTCTGTAGCAAATGTTGGTGTCTCAAATTTGTTTGTCAGTTGTTACAGTTATTTCAAACATAAACACTTGAAAAATATTTGCGTCCTGTCCTAAATGCGTCATGTAATACTTTACTTGGTAATTTGTAATGGAGAGCACTCGTGAACAAGATGGGTTTATAGAATTATGAATTTGACACTTGCTTCTGCAGTCATATTTTTCGTGAAGCCCTGCACTGGAACGTCTGTGATGCACCACTTTTCGGTTTATGGTGTAATTATCATTGGTTACATTTCCTACCTTTTGTTGTGCATGTACTTGTGGAGCAATTTTTTGTGTTTGGGCATGCTTTTACGCGTGTATGAAATGTAGGTACAGAATTTGAAATTGTCTGTCAGCTTTAACTGACCAGTAATTGTCAAAGATTTTTACCCGCAGATGTATCTCTGCTTCGGAAGCTCCAAAGCCATATGGGTGAGCATTTTACCTCCAGCTTGATTTTTTAGCACAAGCAGAATTGGTGATGCCCTTATTTCTTATCAAGATTTCATTGTCTGCTGTTTTTCATTAAGTGCCTTTTAATTCATCAATAGAAAGAAACAGCAGTTATGGGTGAACATGCCCTCAGAATATTTGATGTATTACAACTTCTGTGTAACAGTCTATTACACACAAATTTCACTACCTACTAGTTGCACAGTGTTTTTATGTTTGTTATACAAAGCTCTTACATGTTTTGGCCATACATCCTTTCCATCTTCAGTGAGTTACAAGTTTAGCGAACATGTGCAGCGTGTATGGCAACTTATCATAAATGATTTGCGGACTATATACATACATATGTATGTAATAAGAATATAATGATTGTCACTGTATAAGTTGTCAGTATATAAATAGGTAGGAATAATGTTGAAATCATATTTCAGTTGATCTTATAAAGCTATAGGTATCAAAGTATTAAAAGTAATGCTGCATATCCACACATCTCTGGTGCTGGCATGCTGTCATAATATATATCGACATTTTGCTGTCTTTCCTGCTCACATATCTCAGAGTTCACACAATATTGTGTCAGGATTGCCTACACATGTAGTCACAGAAACATGTTGCAGATTTCTATGTAGATAAAATGACGCAGAATTAAATACCAAGTTCAGATTCCTAGTTATCAAATTTTTTGCATCGAGCATAGTTAAAACAAAATATAATTTACTAAAATTTGGTTTTTGGGCTATAATATTAGTAACAAACTAAGTTGGAGTTTCCGGCATACATAAAGTTTGGGCTTTAACAGTTTCTTATGTCATGTTTGCCAACATGCATAAAAGCTGTGCTTTGAGGTTTCATTTCAGTGACAGACTGAAGTCACAGCTGTCATTTAGTGAAGGCAGAAAGAAAATGTGTTTACCATGGATAGGCTGTCAGTTTCTATATTAGTAATAAAAACTCTCCACTGGCAAACCGTATCTATTGTGGGTTTGTATTACTTCATGTGAGGAAACATGGTAGCACCCAAACACGTACATATTTTGATTGCAGTTCAGTATTTACTCCTAAATATTGTTTCTTAGGCAGCAAGAAGAATATTTTGGATTGTTGATGAATGATAAGTAGTAAAAAATTTTCTATTAAATGTGATGTATGTCTTTCTTCTAAGACTGCTCTATTTTCTCCCTGTATTTGTAGTTAATGAGATATGTTATGCCAACCGAGGAAGTTGTTTTCTTTGATACAGGTTTTTCTATGCTTAATCCTTCCAAAAGTTGTTGTAGAGACATTTGTGGTGTATGTTGCTTTCTGCTGTCTCTGAATGTTCCTATCCTAGAATCTCATGTCTCACTTCCATATTTAAGGCTGGTTTAGACACTTTACAGTGAGCATGGTTTATTGGGCAAAATTGTATTGTATATACTTTTTATCGGACAATTAGGATTGCATGAATGCAGATGCTTAGAGATCCCCAGTCACTTGAAATGCATAACATTTTTGGACATTAAATAGTTACAGAGAGCTTTGGTAGCTGATGTTGCCGTCTTGGAGGGTAGTGCAGTGAGTAACTCTGTTTTTCTGCACGTATTGAAACATTTAGCATTTGGCAGTTCTTTTGTATATTTAATTTTTTAAACTACACCTAGACAAAGCCACATTGGGCAAAGTGTTACTGCATTGTGTAGTCTTTGCTGTGCTTCTTGTGTTATATTTTTACCAAGGTTTCTTCAATGCACCTATTTAATTTATGCAGTTCTTTCAGAGGGGCGTTGTGTGGTAGTGACTAGTTCCTCTTGTAAATGGATTTGTACCAAGTGTGTACAGTTGACTCCCTGGAACATAGTCCTCCATGAAAGCTGATAGTGACTGTGCTACCTTTTATGGAACCCATTCAGAAGATTTAATCATTAGAGATATTGTGCCACAATATTGATTTCTTGCATTTCTTCTGGCAGATTAACACCTTTATAGATCACACCCACGTCTGCAAGGTTCTTAATGTTGGTACAGTACTTTGGAGATTATTTGAAATTCATTACTGAAGAAAATTGTATAAGAAAGGGGTATGTGATAATGACAACAAGGAATTTAAGTGACTGTGATTGAAAATAAATTTTGATGAATGTACAGTTGTTGACTGGTGTGAGATGATACCATCTGTGATAAAGTGTGCATTGCTGTAAATCACAAAGAATAAACATCCATGCGTGCAAGGATTGTGTTCTCAGAAAATACAATGAATACTGAATTTTTTTAACGCTTTCAGGAACGGTGAGTTTTGGTTCCTTGGCACAAGAATTGTCACTTTTGTCTTAAAGTTTCTGGGTTATGGTAATAAAAGTTTCCGACATTGTAATAAATACATATATGGAGTAAGATTTTGTAATGAATTTTTATAAATTATTGTGAAAAAAAAAGTGTAATTCAAGTTTGAGTGGCCAGAGTACAGGTCATTCTAACAGACTAATAGTAGAATAAAAAAAAACAGTTTATTAAATTGTAATTTACACTCATTAAATTGCACATAACACAATACAGTAAAACAGTGTATTATATTTTGTTTCTCTCGAACACTCTTTTCCTGTACCTCGTTTTGCGGCTTGTCTACAATGCTGTCTTCTACAACACCTACATTCTCTTTCTTACATATCTTACTCTTTTCTTTAATTCTTCTAATAAAACAAAGCAGAA
>Ga0209737_10002930_pt1 | contig 11894 bp, 9 predicted proteins | sample TergutCu122P3_FD_187284 | JGI IMG/M metagenome (GOLD analysis project Ga0209737, IMG submission 187284) | Cubitermes ugandensis P3 segment gut microbial communities from Kakamega Forest, Kenya - Cu122 P3 (SPAdes) (version 2) | ecosystem: Host-associated > Arthropoda: Insects > Digestive system >... | reverse complement strand
CAGAAGAAAACTCTTTATTCAACAAAGGAGTTTTACCCACCATATCAGACTCGGTAATCTTTGGATCAAAAGGAATAAAAGCCAACACTTGCAAACCATTTTTATCCGCAAAATTCTGAATAACCCCTTTCTGCTCATCACTCATAACACGATTCCCAACCACATAAAGCTGAGTCATCCCCGCCGCTGAAGCCAAATCATAAATATGCTTTGCAATTTCCAACGATTTAAAATTAGAATCCACAACAATAAGCAACACATCAACCTGCCGCGCTGTACCACGCCCAATATGTTCCACCCCAGCCTCAAGATCCATAACAACAACCTCATCAGTTTCAACCACAAGATACCGCAACAGAGCACGAATAACAGCAGTCGGAGCACACATACACCCAGCACCCATTGAACGAACAGTACCCATAACCATCAGATTCACACCCAAAGGCGTAGAAACCGCATAATCACGCACTATATCATCAACCCTAAAATTTAAATTATAAATACCATTATAACCAGAGTTAGTCTTTGACTCTACTAACTCTACATTATCAGAAATCGGCTTTATTTTCCGCGCCTCTTCTGCCGTCAAACCCAAAGTTAAAGCCAAATTAGGCGAAGAATCAGCATCAATAGCTATTGTTTTATATTTTCGTTCAGCAAAACCATAAGCTAATCCACCAGCAAGCAAGGTTTTACCTACACCGCCTTTACCAGAAACTGCAATTTTCATAACAATCACTACTCAGAAAGACATTTAGCAAATTAATTTACATTTCCCAAAGAAAAACACAGATACAACACAAAAAAACCCACATAAAAAAAGCAACACCGCACACAAACAGAGGGTACTATATTGAAACAAGCAGAAATAGAATAATAGAAACAAAAATAAAACGTTAAAACACAAGAAACCATATTACATAAAAAATTTGAGATCAACACACATGTTTTATAGAAAACATTAACTCTTCAGGCATGGAGTACGCAAAAGTTTTTTAACTCTGAGCCCCCCTCTCTCTTAGCAAAGAGGAAATCTCCATGAAAATACTAAATGAATTTGTTCCCACACGTAAATTCCTAAAACTAGCGGATGAACTAAAAGATTTAGTTGATGGATGGAACGTTACCGATAGCGCAGCTGGTTTTCCAGCGCCAAGTGGTGTTGTCGTAAGTTGTCTCCTCAAAGATAAATACCCTGACAAATATGTATGCCCAATTTTTATTCTACACTATAAAGGACCAGTTGAAGTTGGAGGCTTAGCCTTAGCTTCAGATGTTGTTGGACTTGATGGTTTAGCAGTAACTATGGGAGATATACCGCACTATGGTGAAGCGATAAAAATGCTCTCATCATCAGAGGTTGCAAGAGACTTCATACGTAACGATGTTAAAACAAAGAAACTACCACTGGGTTGTCTCTTGTCTGCAAGACAATCAGTTGAGTCAGCTATAGAGCGTGTTCGTCAACCATGGGACTTTGTTTACTTCATGAGACTAGACGATAATTCACTAGAGCAACTTAGAGCGATTTCAGCAGAATGCAAGAAGCTAAATAAGCCATTGTTTGCATACTTCCTTGTGGGTACAGAGAAGAATAAAGAAATCGTCAAAGTGATTGGTTGGCCAGTAACTGCCACTATGGAAGAAGTTGAAGCAAAAGCAGAGAAACTTGTCGGTCTTGTCGATGGCATCATTGCAACCTGTGCTGGTGATGCTGAAGGCGACAAATTAATGCTACAGAAACTTCAAAAATTCCGCACAAAATAAATGACTGAGGCATTTGTCTCTCTTTCCTTTTTTGTATTTTAGTGCTTGTTTTTACAAAATTTTGTTGTGTTGACGAGATAGACTTAAGTTGTGGTTATAATTTAGCAACATAACACATAGGTAAATTGCTAATGAACGTTGTTCAGGTTATTGCCATAGAGGGTTTACCCTTAAGCAAAGAAGGAGACAATATAGGTCAATTAATTGTAAATGCCACAGAAAAACAGGGCACCCCCTTACAAGAGAGAGACGTTATTGTTGTGACACACGTATTTGTTTCTAAAGCAGAGGGAAATGTTGTTAATCTTGACACTGTAGAACCAACTGAGCAAGCAAAGGAAATTGCTAAACAAACAAATAAAGATCCAGCTTTAGTAGAAGTTATACTGCAAGAAGCAAAAGATATCGTCAGAGTGGGCCCAAATAGTATAATTACAGAAACAAAAAGTGGAACTATAAGTGCCAACTCAGGAGTTGACCGTTCAAACGTTTTAGGAGAAAGAAATGTTGTTCCATTACCAAAAAACCCCAACATATCAGCACAAAACATTAGAGCAGAAATTAAACAGTTAACAGGTATTAATGTAGCAGTTATTATTTCAGATACACATGGCAGACCATTTAGAATGGGGGAAATTAACGTTGCCATTGGTGTTGCAGGAATAAAACCCATACGAGACAGACGGGGTGAAAAAGACCTTTTTGGTTACACGCTACGTATTAAGCAAACAGCCATTGCAGACGAGTTATCCTCGGCAGCAGAACTTGTAATGGGACAAGCTAATGAGGGCATACCAGCAGCCATTGTAAGAGGTTACACCGTGTATCAAACCGTTGAAGAAGTGTCAGCAACTGAGTTGATAAGACCAAAAGAAAGAGACTTATTCCGTTAAAACACAATAAATTCAAAAACACTAAACAGAAAATACGCCTAAAGCAGTGAAAAAACATGAAGGTAAAAACGTCACAAGAATTTTTTGAAACCACCCTTCCAGAGAGATTTAAACCAGAAAAAGCAAAAGACATAGAGGTTATAGTACAGGTGAATTTAACTGGCAATATACCTAGTGAATGGGTAATAACGGTTAAAGATCAGAAAATTCAAGTTATTCAGGGAAGCACTGTAGAGTCGACCTTGGCTTTAAAAATGTCCGAGGAGGTTTTTTTGGATTTAGTAAACGGCGAATTAAGTGTTGAGAAGGCATTCTTTAGTGGCAAAGTCAACTTTAAAGGAGATATTACAATGGCTTTAAAATTAAAAGATACAGGCTTCCTATAGAGCGCACCAACAGCGATCTGATATGGGAAGAAGCACAAAAACACAAAATGCTTTCATGTAAAAACCGTTAAGAGACAAATATGAAACTTTTTTCATGGTACGGAAATGCAGGGGTGTTGTAAAAGTTATAGTTTTTAGGTAATATTGTGAATTTTTTTCGTTATCTATTTATTATTTCAAGTTTGCTCTATGTCATAGAGGGATAGCATTATGTCTAAAGTTGAACGCAAGATTCCAGTTAGAGATTACGAGTTTAGTAAAGATTTAACAGTTAACGAGTTAGTTGAGCAAATGGATGCTGCCTGGGGTTTTACAGCGGGTAAGCTATCTATGGGAGTCAACATTATGGAGGACATGGTTAGCAGTGAGGGCTGTATCAAGTTTCTTTCTTTTCCGGCAGACATTTGTGCTACTGGGACGCGGGGTGTTATTAAAGAGCTAGTAAAGCGTAAAATGGTTGATGTTATAATCACCACTTGTGGCACTTTAGATCATGATATTGCGCGATGCTATCGGGATTATTATAAAGGAAGTTTTGTTATGAACGATAGTAAACTTTATCGTGAAGGGGTTAACCGTTTAGGTAATGTACTGGTGCCAAATGATAGTTATGGAATAGTTATTGAGAAACAAATTATAGATATGCTTGAGGTGCTCTATAGAGAGGGAAAAAAAGAGTTTAGCACCACAGAGCTCTGTCGAGAAATAGGATTGCGATGTTGTAATGAGAACTCTATTTTGTATTGGGCGGCTAAAAATAACATACCAGTTTTTGTTCCAGGTATAACAGATGGTTCAGTAGGTTATCAGCTTTGGTTTTTTAGTCAAGATCACAAAGATTTTAGGATTAATTTGTTAAAAGATGAGGATGATTTAAATAATATTGTATTTGACGCAAAAAAATCTGGCGCATTAATCATTGGTGGAGGCATTAGTAAGCATCATACCATATGGTGGAATCAGTTTAGAGAGGGTTTAGACTATGCAGTATACATTAGCACTGCAGTAGAGTGGGATGGTAGCCTTAGTGGTGCAAGGCCACGAGAAGCGGTAAGTTGGGGAAAAATCAGTGAGAAAGCTAAACGCATAATGATTGAAGGTGATGCTACAATGATCATGCCCATAATGTTAAGTGCTCTACTGGAGAGAATAAACAAGAAAACAAAAACGTAGATCATACCTAACAATCTTGTTTTGTTTTACAACATTTTTTTAAAAAAGCCAAAAGTTACTTAGACTGATTTTAAAGATATAACAAAAAGAGAAAGCCGTTAGGCTTTTGGGATGTCTTTAAAAATCCAGCTCATGTCAGGGCCACTGCGTTTTTCGGTAACGCGTTCAGCTAAGGCATGACAAATTAGGGGCAGGGCTATTGTTGCATCACAGTAGCAGACTGCACGTGTACCGACTTGGTTGTTAATTTTACCCCAGCTTATAGCTTCTTCAAGGGTGCATCCGCTAAGGCCGCCCCATTGTGGAGAGTCGGTAGTAATTTGTATAGCGTACTTATGGGGGTAATAGTATTCTTGTAGGCTTTTGCGTAGACCGCCTTGTCTACCTTGAACCCCTTTGTCTTCAGTCATGGGACTAACGGATATGGCGATTAATTGTGTAAAGTCTTTAGGAACCCCTCCACCTATGTAAACTACGCCGACATCTTTTGTTTTAGTACCAATTTGGATGAATTGATCAAATTCTTTGACACTGTCAATGTGCACATTATGACCTTGATTTTTAGCTAAAAGAAAAGTTTCACCATATGCACTGTCAACCATAGCAGGACTAAAAATGGGTACATTATGCTTTGCAGCTACGGCAGCGATTGCAGGAATGTTCTTTGCATTAAGATAGTTACCTAGACCATAAAGGAATTCTGCAGAGGTGTATTGATAATTCTCATTGCAGGTCATGACATAATCTGTTACAATTTCTTCCATTTTTCGATAATCTGTTTCTTTTCCATAAACATCATAATAACGGTTAACATCATCAGCTAAAAGTTGCTCATCATTTGCCATATGACTACCTTGCCAGTAGCCAAAGCCCATAGCATCAACAATGTCTTCAGAAACATTTGCACCCGTCGATACCAAAACATCAATAAAACGATTTTCAATAAGCCAATTAATTATTGTCCATTGACCGGCGGTGCTCATAGAGCCAGCAAATCCTAAGGCAATTATAATATCTTTTTCTTTTAACATCTTTTCCCATATATCAACAGCTTCACCTAATTTGCGACCTTGATATGCGGTTCTGCCCATTTCTTTTAGTAATTGAGAAATTGGTTTCTGCTTTGCAACCTTAATTGGTTCAAGTTTCTTTTGGAAATATGAATCATTGCTCATCAATATACACCGATGTGTTACATTACCGCCTGATATTTGAAATTTGTCATCACCATATGATAACCATAACGTACTTTTAAATTTGTAACAAACATACAACAAATAAATGGTTAACAACAATGTATGATCAAATAAGAGAGAGAAAGAGTTTCCTAATTAGCGTAAATTATAAAACAAATAGTGCCGTTTATGAGCGGAAATTTTTGTTATGTTTACAGGTTGGTTTTTTATAAAATTCTCAGTTAATAAACTGTTAAGAAATAAAGAAGGTTACATGCGTTCGGGGGCAACTACACCAATAAGTGACAAAGCGTTATTTAATACTGTTATTATGGCAGCGGTTAGGGCTAACCGGGCGTTGCTAAGTTCTATGGTTTCTGCCTTTATAACGGGCAGAGCATTGTAGAAGGTGTTAAATTTGTCGGCAAGGTTGTTTGCATAATCGGCTATCATGGCAGGTTTTAGGTATTCAGCGGCTTCTATGAACATATCGGGGAAGCTGGCGAGTTGTAATATGAGTTCTTGTTCGAGTTTTTCTGTTAATAAATGATAGGCCGGGGGTGTTGTTTGGGTGTCTGTTACTTTCCGCAGTATGCTACAGGCTCTGGCGTGGGTGTATTGCACATATGGGGCACTGTTGGTTTCAAAGTTGAGTACACGATCCCAGGTGAAGAGAACTTGTTTGCTTGGGTCTACGTCTATGAGGGCATATCGCACGGCTCCGATACCTACGAATTGGGCTATGCTGCGTTTTTCTTCTTCGCTAAATAGGGGTGATCGTTTACATACTTCTTGATAAGCACGTTCAATAGCCTCATCTAAGACTTGATCAAAGGTAATATAGTGTCCTCTGCGGCTACTCATTTTGTATCCAGGCAAGGCAACAAGGTTGTATGCATAGTGTACAAAATTGTCTGCTTCTTTACAGTAGCCTAAGGCATACAGAGCTAATTTGAGTTGTAATTGGGCAAGGGACTGCTCCATACCGATAACGTTTATGATTTTCTCTGCGTGTTGGAATTTCCATATACTATAGGCGATGTCGCGTGTTGTGTAAAGGGTTGTACCGTCGGCGCGCATAAGGGTTAGGGGAGGGATTTCATTGTTTTCTTTTATACCCAACTTAGGTTTAAGTTGGAGAGTGTTAGCAGCTTTATCAGCATTAAAGCTCCAAACACCCTTTTCGAAGTAAAGGAAAGATGAGCTTTTGAGTTTGTCTAGAACCTTTGTAACTTGTCCGCTCCAGACAAAGTCACTTTCCCAGTCCCATGAGTCATAAATTACAGAAACACGACTTTGAGTTTGACGAAAGCCGTCAAGACATAAATCGCTAACCTCACGAATAAGCTGCTTAGCAACGGGTTCACCGTTTTCATAACTATGATTTAGACGGTTAATCTCTTCTTCAGGATTCTCATCTGTGCTGATTTTAACCGTTAATTCTTCGAAGAGGGAGGGATATTTTTCTTTTAATTCAGCAGCTATAGTTATCCATTCGTCAAGTTCCTTGTTAATCTTTACAAGATCATCAGCTGTGGATGTTTGTGATGTAACTGCTTTTTCTTTTTTGAGCCGGTTAATTTCAACTATACAGCAGGTAACGGTGTATATTTTTCCTACAAACAAGTCAGGTTTCTCATTTGGTTTGGGTTTACCCAGTTTCTGATAACCATATGCAACTACACTAGATTGGCGACCTACATCATCGATATAGTAATGTGTTAAAACATCGTGCCCGCGTAGTTTAAGTATACATGCAAGGGTATCACCTATTATGGGATTTCGAGCTTGTCCAATATGGATTGGATGTAGGGGATTAACACTTGTATGCTCAACAATAAGCTTTACGGGATTTTCAGTCTTGATGTAACCGTAATTTTTGTTTTTATCTTTAATAGATTCTAAAGTTAACTGAGAAAAATTGGAAAAATTTACATAAAAATTAATGTAACCTGCACCTGCGGTGGAGACTTTTTCAATTAAATAGAACTGAGATTTGTCAATTGCCTCAACAAGTTGCTCAGCTATCGTAAGGGGTTTCATACATAGTTTTTTTGCCAAGTCAAAACTAAGTGAAGATGCGAGCTGACCTAACCCAATATGAGGGGTCTTGTTTAAATTAATAGCAGATATCGTAGCGTCTGGGAAGGTTTTTGTTATTGCTTGCACTAATACGTTATAGCATTCTTGACGAAACAAATCAAAGGGGTTCTCGTGTATCAAAGCGTTTTTCTCCATTACAGTAGCACAACACTTTCTTATAGCAGTAGTTACCTTTTAAAGGTAAACACTAATGCTTATTTGTCTAATGGCAAAAATTAGAAAAACAAATAACCAGAAAACAACATTGCGCAGAAAAAGAACAAACCTAAGCCAAAGTCATATATCTACATATTGTGATAGGTGCGTTTGACCTGTACAGAGTTATCTATTGTCAAACCATTTTCAGTAACCCCACAATCAAACGCAACAATTCTTACGCCAGTTTTTTCAGCGAAAACTAGCGCTTCCCCAAATACGGTATACTGGTTTTAGATTTTTACGCTGGTCAGCCGTGCTCTGTTTCCACATACACAAATGCTACATGGTGCCATCTTGTATTGGATGTGGCACACTGCCAAGTTCAACGCTGAGACGATCATCCAAAACCACCCAACAGGCAGATGCTTCTCCACACTGACATCAACAGTGTTAGGTATGAGTTCAGTCATTTCCTCACCGCAACACACCATCAACGCACCGTTATCATTAGAGCCAAAATATGGTCACCAACATCCACACAGTAGCTATCAAATATTTGGCTCCGCATAGAATGATGTAGGCTGTAGTTATGTTATGTTTAGAACGTGGCAGTTAAACTGGAATATAAAGTCTGAAAGTTAAAGCCTATTTGAATAGGCAGCCTCCGAAAACCCCATTTTAGAAAATCAAACAACATAGTTGCACGGTTTTTCAACAATGCTATTTTTGGAAAAATATAGGTTTTCGGAGGTCGCCTTTACAAACTAATGTTTTTCTCAGTGATATCAACCGCAACGGCACGCTGAAAAATACCTGAACAACACTAACTATTCGAGGTTTTCTCATAAATTCTTCCTTCCTTTTAATAGATAAAGCAACAAAACACCAACAACAACCCCAACCACAACAGCTATAATTAACAAAAGATTAAACCCGCCATCTAAAGGTTGACCATCATCTGAAAGGTGGTTAGCGTCACTTGGAACAAGCTCACTTAATGCAGGATCACTTGGTGTAGGGATTATTTGTTGGGAACTACTTGATGAATTAGTAGGTACAGGGTCAACACCTGGAAGATAGCGCCAATTTGCTGTGACAATGACATTGTTTGCCGGCATAGTAAAGGTTGCCATTGGAAGATCATTATTTGACAATGTTACACCGCCTTCGTTAACTGTCCAACCAGAGAATACGTAATCATCAGCCCAACGTTCGCCAGCGACTATCAAGACAATTGTTCCTACAGAATAGCTGCCTGCACCGGTACCTATACCTGTAGATGGTTTTTGGTAGCTATCTCGTACAGTTACAGTGTACTGCGTAACAGTTTTATCTCCAACTGTTGCATCTGCTCCAGATACAAAAAGAGAAACATCACTAAACACCGAAACAAAACAAGAAAACACCAGCATCACTACAAACAGTAAAGAAGCAAAAGACAAAATAGTGTATCTACTACAAAGACGATGTGATTCAAACGTATATCTAATTTTTAAATTCATACACATCAGCCCTACTTGTAAATCGAATCAATACATCATAAAGAATGGCAGCTCAATTATATAAATTCGTTAACAATAAAAAAAGAAGAAATATGAAAAATAAAAAGGAGTTATTTGTGTTGTTTTTCGAGTGCTTTTTTGGTCAAGTTTTGTAGTTTTTCAGTAATCTTTTGAGCTCGTTGCTCTGAAACAGTAATCAGAGGCTTCCAGTCCTTGTTTTTAATTTGCACTGCTATCTTCTCTGTTACTGCAGGCAAACTTTCCAAGGCATCATTGAAACGTTTGTCAGCTTCTTCATCGGTGTGTACAAGCTCTAGAGCGTTTTCAGGACAAATTTCAACACATTTAGGCGCGCCCTCACAGAGATCACACACAATAGCTTTTCCAGTGCCAGTATGTATAGTAATTCCACCACGAGGACAAGCTTGAACACACCAATCACAACCATTACATTTCTTTTCATCAATAACTAACAGGTTATTAGTCTCAGATTGTATAATCGCCTTTTCAGGACAAGACTTAACACATTTCGCATCATAACATCCACGACAAGAAAGAGCGAAATTAAACACAGGAGCCATGCGAACAACCCGAATTCTTGAACAAATAGGGTTCCAAAATTGCTCACCCTTCTCTACAGTACAAGCAAATTCGCAGAGCCCACAACCAATACATTTACTTGGGTCAACTGAAACAAAGGTCCTTTCTGATTTAACCAATTGCATAGGGGTAACCAACTTTACTGATTATTAAAATATCATTTGCGACCTTGGCATTTAACCCTTCCTAAAAAATACAAGTTAAAACTATTACACCATGTTTTTTTCCGAAAAATATTTCACCCTCTTAAACATCTATAAGTTTTGAAACAGACAAAACCATTGGACTTGTTGACTTTGAGAAGGCTTCTGGAAAAACTCGATACAGAAAAACTTGTTGCGTTTATTGTGAAGTATGCTGAAAGGGATGTTAAATTTACTAATGTCATAAACGTGTGTTTCAGTAAACAGAAGTTAAAATACAGGAGAGGTTGTTATAATGCTCTCTCGATCTGAAAAAGAATTATTTTATAAATCGTGGTATACCCTGATTTGGTCTATAAATCAAAAGCACAAAATTGTACCTGCATTTAAAAAACCCATATATGGCGAACGTGTAAACGAAGAGCCATTTATCGCCATCCGCCCAAAGCTATGGAAGAATCCACAATGGATAGATGAATTTTTGTGCGAGACTAAAAAGCACAAAATAAACGAGATTGAAGCGGAAATACTAAAAGGCTGGCGTAAAAACTTTATAAAAAAACAATTTATAGTGGTAAAACACTTAGAGAAATATTCTGTTTTTATGACATTTGAAGACTCCGCAAAACTTTATGGTGTATGCGGTATAAGTAACCCTATCAAAGAAACCACACATCGCAATGTTCCGTATATGGTTGACGCAGTATTACTGCCGTTTAAAGATAAAATTATTTATGACAGTCTTATTGGAGTTTACCCTGTTTCTTTTGGCAAAGGTTCAAAAGACAGCATAAAAAACGCATATGAAAAAGCAAAAGAAACAACTGGAATAATCGAAACCATAGGAGTAACACCCAGCCCTATTAAACCTCAACTGGCTACAAAAAAACCCAAGTCACCACAGCACACTCCACCAACAATTGTTGACACCAAAAACGCTAATATACCAAAGACAATGTCTACTCGATATGTGGAAATTGCACAGATAATCGAAAAATTTTGTGATGAAAAATTAAACGAAGAATACAAAGACATATGCTTAAGGGCACTTGCTAAACTATGCCGTAAACGACCATCACCCCTCACATCAGGTAAAGCACAAACATGGGCTTGCGGAATTGTTTACGCCATAGGCTCCAGCAATTTTATCTTCGATAAGTCTCAAGCTATAACTATGACAGCAAACGAAATTAGAGAATGGTTTAATTTGTCAAAAAGCACAGCAGGCAACAAGGCCACTGAAATAAGCAAACTATTAGATTTGTCATACTTCAATACGGAATTTCAGTTAAAAAGTCTTACCGATAAAAACCCCACCGTATGGTATCTAAAAGTAAACGGATACATCGTTGATATCCGTACTATGCCACGTGAAGCGCAAGAAGAAGCATTCTATAAAGGATTAATTCCATACATTCCAGCAGATAAAGAAGAATAAACTTGACAATAAAACCAAACATTATTTGCTATCTACAATTAGTTGAAAAATAATTAGAATAGTTTGTTAATTAAGAGTTGGTGCGGAGGGTGGGATTGACCCGTTTGCGTCTGGAGCTTTTCCTCAAAATCATAGCCATTTTGATTTTGAGAGTTCATATTAAACACTAAGGGAATTAATATTGCTTAGTAGTTAAAGTTTCTTTCTATATTCCTACATAGAGCAACTCTGAAACTTTTCATTTGGTGTCATAGCCCACATTGTTCTAAGGCGTATTTTGCCACTGCGTAACATCTAAGCCATAAGTCAAGCTTGATTATGCCATTTACTAACTGCGTCATGAATAACGTTAAACCTTTTCAAAATAATGGCTTCAACTTTTCCCATGCTCAAAGTATCATCAAACCTGATAACTTATGACACAACACTAAAAAAGTCTATTACAAATCCTATATTTAAAGAAATAAAGTGACAAAACCACTATGGATCTTGATACACCAATCTCACCGACAATGGCATTTGGGTTTATGATTGTCTTAATGTTAATTGGAGCAATCATTTGTATATATCGTGGTA
>Ga0209737_10002929_pt1 | contig 11896 bp, 6 predicted proteins | sample TergutCu122P3_FD_187284 | JGI IMG/M metagenome (GOLD analysis project Ga0209737, IMG submission 187284) | Cubitermes ugandensis P3 segment gut microbial communities from Kakamega Forest, Kenya - Cu122 P3 (SPAdes) (version 2) | ecosystem: Host-associated > Arthropoda: Insects > Digestive system >... | reverse complement strand
TACAGAATGTCCACCAGTAGTACTGAAAACATAAGTGACAGTGGACAGCACGTGTCTTCACTGTGTGATAGTGCAACGGGTGTTCGTTTAGTCTCTTTTCGAAGTTTGATGTCTTCATCATTATCTCACCGCGTGTTTTGACTGCTGGACGGGTGAAACGGAGAAGTGTGTCAAATGAAGCTGTGCATCACGTTAGATCAGATCAGTTCCACGCCAGTCCATGTTTCATATCGCATTGATTTTTAATTAATGTGCTTTATTTATTCCGATTATAACGTTTCACTTGACTACATTATTTGAAGATGTGAATTCCACTTTTCTTTAAGTTCCTGCACGCATATGTGACATTTTTATAACCACTTTTCATATTTTGCGTCAGTATTAATATTATACGTTATTATTGCAAGTAATTAAACTCACAGTGACACAGCATGTCTGCCCTAAACTCTTTTGTTTCAAAAGAAAACGCGGAAGAAAATTCGTCTTCGCCCACCAAACAGCCAGCCGAGAAAAGTGTTTTGCCGCCATTAGCAGTAAAGTTAAGTGTAGATAAGAAGCTAAAATTGAAGAAAAATGAGTTTAAGCAAACAATTTATGACTCCCTCAAAGACAAAGACCTAACCCCCCTAAGCCAACTCACAGCAACGCCCCCTTTCCCCACACCCTACGTGCTGGCCCAGTTTGCCTCCAAGGCATACACAGACTACACAAAACGAGAGACTGACGCACATTATGAGACACGGTTAAATTTACCTGATGGTTGGAAGTTGCTGACGACAGCGTCTAATAATAGAAGGAAAAACGGTTATTTTGGAGCAGCCTATTGGCACCCTGAGCATCAGCATCTTGTCATTGCTCACCGAGGCACTGACCCTACAAATTTAGGAGCGCTGTGGACAGACCTACAGGGCGTGCTGCGTAATAAATATGTTCGACAAATGGAATCTGCCAGCACGTTTGCACACAAGGTTGTTGAAGTGCTGCGTGAAATTAATCAACAAAAGCGGACAGATTTTCAGGTGTTCTTCACCGGCCACTCCTTAGGGGGTTGGTTAGCGCAAATAACAAACTTTACAACCAAGTATCTTAAGATAGAAGAGAATACATTCCTGAAAAGTGAAAATGTCTCACAGAGTTTTCATCCCCACACATCAGTTTTTGACAGTCCAGGTTGCAAAAAAATGTTGTTACAAATGAGAGACACGTTTGATGTACGGCTAGATGGACGTTCCATTGACATTGAGCACTTAGATATCACCAGTTTTCTGTCTGCTCCAAATCGCATTAATACTTGTAAGGAACATGTAGGGGCAGTCTATCGAATCTTTCCTGACTTTTCTGATATAGGCTGGCTGAGAAAGCATACTGTATGTTATAACTTAGCAACGCATGATATGAATAAAATTGTGAAATTCTTTGTGCCAGAAAAAGGGCAATTTCATAACGATGGACAGGGTAAACTTAAAATACAGGTGGTAGTAGATTGGCCTGTCAATGATGGCTTATGGCGCCGTAAAGAATACAAGGATTTCTTTAAATGGGCCAGACATTTAAATAATTACGAACCAGATATTACAGACAAAACTTTCCATCGAAAAGGTTACAATCCGTTGCGTTACCAAACTAAAACATATGACGAACAGGTGTGTAGGCTAAACGTATTTAGTCAGGAAGAGTGCCAGTTTTTAGAGAGTTATCGCCAGCTATGTCAATTACCTGAATTATTTAAGCCTGAAGAGATGTTTTCTGAAATGAGAAATATCCAGGCTCAAGAGAAAGTAGAAGAAAAGTTACAAAGCATCAAGTTTGAAAATCAAACAATTCGCTGTACAGATGCTACTGCATTGCATGCACTGATTCCCTACGTGAAGAGGTTGCTGCAGCTGTTCCCTAGCATAAAAGAGAACACAAAGTGTGCTTTGTCACCGAACAAGATTAGAAACAACGTTTATCAAATTGGAACCAAGCATTACATCGAAAAGTTTCATAAAAGCCTACTTGATTTTAAGGCCGATGCTTTGAGTTTGGGAAATTTTCTAAACAGCGACCAAGAAAAACTACTTCAGTTACGAATGGTTGATGGGGATGCATGGACAGGGCTAATCAAGGTTTATAAGGTGTTGAAAAAGACGGATCGTCTCAGTGAAGGTCATTATACGGTGCTGACCTTAGAGGACTTCTTACTGGTCAATCGAATGGTGAAATTGAATACATTATTGGAGTCGACAAAAGCACCACATTTGTTAATGATGATGTGCAAGACGAGTTACCTGCTTAATATTGAAACGAGAGATAAACTCAGAAGTCTATTTAATGCTCTGAAGAAGAATCAGTCTTTAAAAATTATTTTGATCACTCAGTCAGAAGATGAAACCTTTAATTTTCTGCAACATTTAACAAAAGAAATAGTCGGTAATGGACTTGTCACAAGAGATGGAGAGTTAAGTTGGTGTGATTTACTCACCAATACACAGAAGAAATTACTAGAGAAACCAGTAACATTTCAAGGTGCTGCAGTTTCTCTAAATGAACTCATGTCTGCTGAATCTGCAGCAGCAAAATTTCTGCCACTTGGTGCTTTACTTGAAGAAAAGGAAGTGACGATTGCTAAACCATTGCTGATATCAAATGGCTACAAAGAAGGTTACTATATCAGGAGAACACTTTGTCATCAGAAAACTATTAAACAGGATATTTTTAATGATAAAGATGTAAGAAATTTCCATGTATATCTAGCTAGAACTGAAGAAGAATACACAAACCTTTGTCATCTGCATCCAAAAGAGGATGTTCATTGGGTAGATATAGACAAGTCAGGGAAACTTCTTTGGCAGCAATCACAAGGAAGCTTAGAAACACTACGTAGATACATTGATACCGACAGTCGGCACAAATATACAGCTGATGATTTAGACAAACTTTTAGAGGAAGCACACCACCAGAGGGTGATGCTGATTTCTGATACAGCAGGGATGGGTAAATCCACCATACTGTCACGTCTATCTAAGCAAATAAAACAAAAGTTCCCAACCAAATGGGTCGTGAGGATTGACTTAAGTGGCCACACAGGTGCACTGGAGGTACTGAAACAAGTACAGATCGATAAGGAGAAAGCGATTGAATTTGTATCGCAGAAACTCCTGGAGCTTAAACCTGGTTTAGAGATGGAATTATTTAAACAGTGTTGTGATCAGAAGCAGAAAGTAGAAATTGTAATAATGCTGGACGGGCTTGATGAAATCAGTCCGTCCTATAAAGATACTGTCATTGATTTACTGCAAGCTCTAAGGCAGACGGCGGTAGAACAGTTGTGGGTCACCACCAGACCACATCTGAGAGAGGAATTAGAAAATAAGTTGCAACAGCTGTGCTACACACTGGAACCTTTTTCTAAACAAAATCAAGTTGAATTCTTAACTAACTTTTGGAGTCTACAAAAGTGGTTTACTGAGACAAATGATAAAGAGGGAGAAAAAGAAAAAAACAATTTGGAAATTTATGCCAAAGAATTAATTAATAAATTTTCCAATTCAATTAATGATAAAGACAGAGCTTTCACCGGCATCCCATTACTGACCTGCATGTTGGCGGAGGCTTTTGATAAAGAAGCTAAAATGTTTTATCTGCCATCCAAATCCAAGCCCGAGATACCGTACGAACTGGACTTGCCTCAGTTATACGAAAGATTTATTGAAAGAAAATATGAAATCTATCAAGAGGAAAAGCTTCAAGTAAAGATGCCTAACGAGGCTGCAAAAGAGCAAAAAAAACGTGAATTAAAGTACATAAACCTGGATCATCAGCTGCTGGCTTTGAAGGTGCTGTTCAACGAGGAACAAGTGGCATTGATTAAAAACAACAAGAAAAGTCTACTTAAACCTATAGAGTTAGAAAGGATTGGGATAGTGCAAGTAAGTCATGAAGGAAAACCGCAATTTATCCACCGCACCTTTGCCGAGTATTATGTTGCAGATTGTTTGGTGAACAGCTTGACAGACTGGAACAACACTTCAAAGCAAGTACAGAAACTTATATTGAAAGATATATTTAAGAAAAAAAAACATCAGGTTTTAAGAGCTTTTATAGATAGCTTATTGTCAAGGTGTGTTACAAAAAAATTGGTGTTTAAACAGTACGGAAACCTGATACATGACTTGGGGGTATATGATGATAAAATACTGCACAGAGCAGCGTTAGAAGGCAATAAATATATTCTTGGATTTTTGTTGGATAGCGTGCAAGCAGGTGATAACACAGACACAGTAAATAAACTCCTGCTAGAAGAAGATGAAGACGGATTAACAGCCTGGCATATTGCATTACTTTTTAACAAAACAAAGATATTAGAGAAGGTATGGGAGTGTGCTGAAGAGAAACTAACAGCAGGGGAGTTAAATAATAAATTTCTATTAACAAAATTAAAAGTGAATATTAAATCACTGTACACAAGAACATGGGGGGACATGCGAGATCCACTTTGGAATTTGAGATATAAATACAGAATTCTAGAAATGGTTCAGCCATATGGCAACAGTTTAGATGAAACAATGTCCGTCTGGCAATTGGCAGCAAGTATGTGCAATTTAGAGGTATTACAGAAAGTATGGGAGTGGGCTGAAAAGAAGCTAACAAAAGAGGAGATAAATGATAAATTGTTATTAGACACCGACAGATATGGAATGACCGCCTGGCACTACGCAGCAACGCGGGACAATTCAGAGATTTTACAAAAAGTATGGGAGTGGGCTAATGAGAATCTAACAAAGGAGGAGATAAATAATAAATTGTTATTAGGCACAAGAAAAGATGGAAAGAACGCCTGGCAAATAGGTGCAAAGTGGGGCAATTCAGAGATTTTACAAAAAGTATGGGAGTGGGCTAAAGAGAATCTAACAAAAGAGGAGATAAATGACAAATTATTATTAGGCACAGATAAAGGAGGGATGACAGCCTGGCATATAGCAGCAGAGCGGGGCAATTCAGAGATTTTACAAAAAGTATGGGAGTGCGCTAAAGAGAATCTCACAGAAGAGGAGATAAATGATAAATTGTTATTTGGCACAGGCAAATCTGGAATGACCGCCTGGCTCTACGCAGCAACGCAGGACAAATCAAATATTTTCCAAAAAGTATGGGAGTGCGCTAAAGAGAATCTAACAAAAGAGGAGATAATTAATAAATTGTTATTAGGCACAGACAATGACGGAAGGACCGTCTGGCGTGACGCAGCAGTGTGGAACAATTTAAAGATTTTACTAAAAGTATGGGAGTTGGCTAAAGATAATCTAATAAAAGAGGAGATAAATAAATTGTTATTAAGCACAGACAAAAATGGAATGCCCGCCTGGCACTACCAAGCCGAATGGGGGGATTTAAAAAAGTTACAAAAACTATGGGAGTGGGCAAAGGAGAACCTAACAAAAGAGGAGATAAATGATAAATTATTAAGCACAGACAAAAATATAATGACCGCCTGGCACTACATAGCAGAGCAGGGCAATTCAGAGCTTTTACAAAAAGTATTGGAGTGGGCTAAAGAGAATCTAACAAAAGAGGAGATAAATGATAAATTGTTATTAGGCACAGACAAAGATGGAATGACCGCCTGGAAATTCGCAGCCAAAAGGGGCAATTCAAAGATTTTACAAAAAGGATTGGAGTTCGCTAAAGTGAACCTAACAAAAGAGGAAATAATTGATAAATTGTTATTAGGCACAGACAAAGATGGAATGACCGTATGGCACTACGCAACGAGGCAGAACAATTCAGAGATTTTTCAAAAAGTGTGGGAGTGGGCTAAAGAGAATGTAACAAAAGAGGAGATAAATGATAAATTGTTATTAGGCACAGACAAAGATGGAATGACCACCTGGCAGTACATAGCAAAGTTGGGCAATTCAGAGATTTTACAAAAAGTATGGGAGTGGGCTAAAGAGAATCTAACAAAAGAGCAGATAAATAAAAAATTTTTATTAGGCACAGACATAGATGGAACGACAACCTGGCACTACATAGCCAAGCGGGGCTTTTCAGAGATTTTACAAAATGTATGGGAGTGTGCTAAAGAGAATCTAACAAAAGAGGAGATAAAGGATAAATTATTATTAGGCACAGACAAAAATGGAACGACCACATGGCACTACATAGCAACGAGGGGCAATTCAGTGATTTTACAAAAAGCATGGGAGTGGGCTAAAGAGAATCTAACAAAAGAGGAGATAAAAGATAATTTGTTATTAGGCACAGACAAAAATGGATTGACCGCCTGGCACTACGCAACAAGGCGACACAATTCAAAGAGTTTTCAAAAAGTATGGGAGTGGGTTAAAGAAAATCTTACAAAAGAGGAGATAAATGATAAATTGTTATTAGGCACAGACAAAGATGGATTGACCGCCTGGCACTACATAGCAAAGTGGGGCAATTCAGAGATTTTACAAAAAGTATGGGAGTGGGCTAAAGAGAATCTAACGAAAGAGGAGGTAAATGATAAATTGTTATTAGGCACAGACAAAGATGGAAAGTCCGCCTGGCACCACGCAACAACGTCGCATAATTTAGAGATTTTACTAAAAGTATGGGAGTGTGCTAAAGAGAATCTAACAAAAGAGGAGATAAATAATAAATTGTTATTAGGCACAGACATAAATGGAATGACCGCCTGGCATTCCTCAGCAAAGTGGGGCTATTCAGAGATTTTACAAAAAGTATGGGAGTGGGCTAAAGAAAATCTAACAAAAGAGGAGATAAAAGATAATTTGTTATTAGGCACAGACAAAAATGGAAGGACCGCCTTGCACTACGCAACAAGGGGGACCAAATCAGAGATTTTACAAAAAGTATGGGAGTGGGCTAAAGAGAATCTAACAAAAGAGGAGATAAATGATAAATTATTATTACGCACAGACAAAAATGGAAAGACCGCTTGGCACTACACAAATATGTGGTGCTATAATGATATAACAAAAACATTATTCAAGTTGAGAATACGGAATCTAACAACAGAGGACGTAAATGATAAATTGTTATTAGGCACAGACAAAGAAGGAATGTACGCCTTGCAACTCGCAGCAAGCCTGAGCAATTCGAAGATTTTAAAAAATGTATGGAAATGGGCTAAAAAAAATCTAACAAAATAGGAGGTAAATGATAATTTGTTATCAGGCACAGACAAAAATTGAATGATCGCCTGGCACTACGCATTCATATGGGCCAATTCAGGGATTATACAAAAAGTATGGGAGTGGACTAAAGAGAATCTAACAAAAGAGGAGATAAATGATAAATTATTATTAGGCACAGACAAAAATTGAATGAGCGCCTGGCACTACGTATTCATATGGGGCAATTCAGAGATTTTACAAAAATTATGGGAGTGGGCTAAAGGGAATCTAACAAAAGAGGAGATAAATGATAAATCTTTATTAGGAACAGAAAAAGGTGGAACGACCCCCTGGCACTACGCAACAAGGATGGACAATTCAGAGGTTTTTCGAAAAGTATGGGAGTGGGCTAAAGAGAATCTAACAAAAGAGGAGATAAAAATAAATTGTTATTAGGCACAGACAAAGATGGAATGACAATCTTGCACTACATAGCAAAGTGGGTCAATTCAGAGATTTTACAAAAAGTATTGGAGTGAGCTAAAGAGAATCTAACAAAAGAGGAGATAAAAAATAAATTATTATTAGGCACAGATGAAGATGGGAGGACAGCCTGGCATATAGCAGCAGAGCGGGGCAATTCAGAGATTTTACAAAAAGTATGGGAATGGACTAAAGAGAATCTAACAAAAGAGGAGATAAATGACAAATTATTATTAGGCACAGATGAAGATGGGAGGACAGCCTGGCATATAGCAGCAGAGCGGGACAATTCAGAGATTTTCCAAATGTATGGGAGTGGACTAAAGAGAATCTAACAAAAGAGGAGATAAATGATACTTTGTTATTAGGCACAGACAAAAATGGAATGACCGCCTGGCACTACGCATTCTTATGGGCCAATTCAGAAATTATACAAAAAGTATGGGAGTGGGCTAAAGAGAATATAACAAAAGAGGAGATAAGTGATAAATTGTTATTAGGCACAGTTAAAGATAGAATGACCGCCTGGCACTACACAGTCTAATGGGGCACTTAAGAGATTTTACAAAAAGTATGGGAGAGGGCTAAAGAGAATCAAACAAAACAGGAGATATATGATGTATTGTTATTAGGCACAGACAAAGATGGAATGACCGCCTGGCAGTACATAGCAAAGTGGGGCAATTCAGAAACTTTACAAAAATATGGGAGTGGGCTAAAAAGTATCTAACAAAACAGAAGATAAATAATAAATTTTTATTAAGCACAGACAAAGATGTGTACAGGCCGACTATGCTTAGGCAAAGCACGGTCTGTCGCCTCTTGTTGTGGGAGGGCGACTAGTACATACCCCTGACGATTCTTGGTAGCTGTGACCTTCTTTAGGGTTGTGTGGTTGTGGGTATAGTTAATAAAGCTGCCACCATGATAATTTCGAAAATGTAAAGGAGAGGGGAGAGTAGGAAAATTGAAGTTTCTTCACGGTGATGGGTTAGGTGACGAACTTTCAGTTTCGATGTTCTGGCTAGTATAAGCAAACCTAAGTAAGTATAGGCAAGTATAAGTTACACTTGGACAATCCCGAGAGGAATTTGGGGTTTTCACTCGCACACACCAATTTCAACAGTTGTAAAAAGAACACTATCTATTCTACCAAACAACAAAGTAAATTAGCACAGAATATAATAATGGAATCACACGCACTTCAACCAAACAACAAGAAAAAATAAGAGTATTACACGCACTCCCACGCCCAAATCAACACATACAAAATAAACCCTACCTTCGCTTGCGGTTTCGAAAGCTTTGCCCTTCAATTGCTCTCTAAGCTGGCATCAACACACCACTCACCTGTTGCAATGGATAGAATCCAGAATGCACTTGCCATATCGGCTCCAGGTAACGACACAATAAAAACTGGCACTCAGCTGTTTTATTCTAAACGTAGTAGTCGAAACTCAAACAAGCAGTGTAGATTTATGTTAAGTGCAATAAATTTTGGTTGTAGAATAATTTCCTCTGTTATCTTCAGAAAAGAAAAGTAAGTTTACCGCTCTTCAGATTTCTTAGGAATTCTGAGTGTATTCTTAGTTGAACCTGCTGCAACGCCTGCCTTGACCGAAGTCACCACTTTCTCGGCGTCCTACCTCTTCCAACACGCGTCCCCTTTGTCTCCTCTAGACAATGAAAACCCTTACTCTACGAAAACTCGCGCGTGAGATTCGCAAGGCAAGCTAACTTTCACCGCAGTCGCGAAGCTTGGAGAAATGCTGTCGTCTAACTTCCCAAGCTCACTCGACAGGATGTGAAACCACATCCCGACCGTTCGAACCTAGTTCCGTCCACTAACTCACAATTTCTAAATTCAAAATCCCTTGATGAAACAATTCAGGCACCCCCCCCCATTGTTGCGGCCCCGCCATTACAGATGGAAAGACCGCCAGGCACTACACAGCCATATGGGGCACTTCAGAAATTTTACCAAAAGTAGGGAGTAGGCTAAAGAGAATCTAACAAAAGAGCAGATAAATAGTAAGTTGTTATTAGGCACAGACAAAATTGTAACGACCACCTGGCACTACGCAGCAACTCGGACATTTCAGAGATTTTACAAAAAGTATGGGAGTGGGCTAAAGAGAAACTAACAACAGAGGAGATAACTAATAAATTGTTATTAGGCACAGACAAAGATGGAAGGACCGCCTGGCACTACGCAGCCAAATGTGGTAATTCAGAGATTTTAAAAAAGGATTGGAGTGGGCTAAAGAGAATCTAACCACATAGGAGATAAATAATAAATTGTTATTAGGCACAGACAAAGATGGAACGATCACTCGGCACTACGCAGCAAAGTGGGGCAATTCCGAGATTTTACAAAAACAATGGGAGTGGGCTAAAAACAAACTAACAACAGAGAAGAAAAATAATAAAATGTTATTAGGCACAAACAAAGATTGAAGAACTGCCCTTTCACTACGCAGCAAAGCGGGGCAATTGGGAGATGTTACAAAAATTATGGGAGTGGACTAAAAAGAAACTAACAACAGAGGAGATAAATAATAAATTGTTATTAGGCACAGAGAAAGATTAACGATGGCCTGGCACTACGCAGCAAATTAGGGCAATTCAGAAATTTTACAAAAAGTATGGGAGTGGGCCAAAAAGTATCTAACAACAGAGGAGATAAATAATAAATTGTTATTAGGCACAGACAAAAATGGAATGACCGCCTGGCACTACGCAGCAACACGGGAAATTCAGAGATTTTACAAAAAGTATGGGATTGGGCTAAAGAGAATCTAACTAAGGAGAAGATAAATGATAAATTGTTATCAGGCATAGACAAAAATGGAACGACCGCCTAGCAGTATGCAGCCAAATGGGACAATTCAGTAATTTTACAAAAATATGGGAGTGGGCTAAAGAGAAACTAACAACAGAGGAGATAAATAATAAATTGTTATAAGGCACAGACAAAGATGGAAGGACCGCCTGGCGTTACTCAGCAGATTGGGGCAATTCAGAGATTTTGCAAAAAGTATGGGATTGGGCTAAAAAGTAACTAACAATAGAGGAGATAAATAATAAATTGTTATTAGGCACAGACAAAGATTAAAGGACCGCCTGGCATTACGCAGCAACGCTGGGCAATTCAGAGATTTTACAAAAATTAGGGGAGTGAGCTAAAGAGAATCTAACAACAGAGGAGATAAACAAAAAATTGTTATTAGGCACAGACAAAGCTGGAAGGACCGCCTGGCACAGAGCAGCAGAGTGGGGCAAATTAGAGATTTTACAAAAAGTATGGGATTTGGCTAAAGAGAAACTAAAAAAGAGGAGATAAATAATAAATTGTTATTAGGCAGAGACAAAAATGGAAGGAACGCCTGGCACGGCGCAAGAAAGAAGGGCAGATCACAGATTTTACAAAAATTATGGAAATGCGCTAAAGAGAAACTAACAACAGAGGAAGTACATTGTAAATTGTTATTAGGCACAGATAAAGATGGAAGGACCCCCTGGCAGAAAGCAGCAGAGTGGGGCAATTCAGAGATTTTACAAAAACTATGGGAGTGGGCTAAAGAGAAACTAACAACACAGGAGATAAATAATAAATTGTTATTAGGCACAGACAAAGATGGAAGGACCGCCTCGCACTACGCAGAAGGGTGGGAAAATTCAGAGATTTTACAAAAACTATGGGAGTGGGCTAAAGAGAAAAACAACAACAGAGGAGATAAATAATGAATTGTTATTATGCACCGATAAAGATGGATGGACCGCCTGGCAGTGCGCAACCGAGTGGGGCAATTCAGAGATTCTACAAAAATTATGCGAGTGGGCTAAAGAGAAGCTTACAACAGAGGAGATAAAAAATAAATTGTTATTAGACACAGACAAAGATGGAACGACTGCCTGGCATTACGCAGCAAAGTGGAGAATTTCAGATTTATTAGAAAGATTATGCGAGTTGGCTGAAGAGAACCTAACAACAGAGGAGAAAAGTTATAAATCATTTTTAGGCACAGACAGAGATGGAAGGACCGCCTGGCAAAGATCAGCAGAGCGGGGCAATACAGAGATTTTACAAAAATTATGGGAGTGGGCTAAAGAGATTCTAACAATAGAGGTGATAAATAATAATTTGTTATTAGGCACAGACAAATGTGGAAGTACTGCCTGGCATTACACAGCAGCGCGGTGCAATGCCGAGATTTTACAAAGTGAATGTTAGTGGGCTAAAAAGAATCTAAGAACAGAGGAGATAAACAATGAATTCTTATTAGGCACAGACAAAAATGGAAGGATGG
>Ga0209737_10002928_pt1 | contig 11903 bp, 12 predicted proteins | sample TergutCu122P3_FD_187284 | JGI IMG/M metagenome (GOLD analysis project Ga0209737, IMG submission 187284) | Cubitermes ugandensis P3 segment gut microbial communities from Kakamega Forest, Kenya - Cu122 P3 (SPAdes) (version 2) | ecosystem: Host-associated > Arthropoda: Insects > Digestive system... | reverse complement strand
GTAAATTATTCTGTATGTGGATAAAGTTCCAATGGTCGTATGGTTTTTTCCTTTTAAATTTCTGGATTCTATATTTTCAGGTTTCTATATGCAAAAAATACGTAAAAAACTCTTGAACTGTAAAACATTAGCAAAAATTTCAACCTTTATCAACAAACACACACGCAAAAACAATGCCTCACACAAAAGACGCCTAACAGCCGAAGTGGCTGTTAACCAAAAGAAGAGTCAGGAGAGCTAAGAATTGTTTGATACGGTACTTCTGGCTTTTTCTAACTTGAATACAGGTATACTGTCATCTCTTGTGTTACTGATTGCTACTGCTTTGTTTGTTTATCGGTCTTTACCACTTGTTCGTGCAGAGGGTCCAGAGGAACAAGCAAGGGCACAGAAAGTGTTGGTTGGTTGTATCGTTGCAGGGGTGCTTATGGCTGTGGCAAAACCCGTCACTTATTGGGTTACGGGATGGAACGTTGCAACAATGCAAGCTGGCTTGCCTGTTGAGTTGATTTCAGCAATTGACAACCTTCTACAACTATTGATGTATCTTGGTGTAGTCATTGTCATCGCAGGCATAATCTACGGTGGAATACAGTTAAACAGAGTAAAGCCAAAAACAAAACTAGTCGTCAACTAAACAAAATGACCATCAAAGAACTACTCACCCTCATAGTAGCCACCCCCATTTTTCTTTTTTTATCAGGCTTTTTTCCACCAATTCAAATATTATTTATGGTGTTGTGGATTTTGTGTTTAAGCTTTGATGTACATTCAACTTACCAATTTTACCTTGAAAACCCAAGTCAATTTTCAAAAAATGAACGCAACAAACTCTTTGTATGGCTAACAAAAAAGTTTGGCTTCAAAAAAGCAACAATACTCTTCCCCATAGCAATCGAAATACCCATACTGCTATTCTTTGCATTCCTACCCCTACAAACCCTACACACCCACATGTTCCCAACCGCACCAAACAATTTGATTGCTTGTATAGCAACAAGTTTTGGCATATCCGCCATAGGACACCTGCAAGCAGCAATTACAAACACACAGTACAACAACAAAAATCAAACTCAACAACTCCAAAACTCAGGGGGTGTACATGATCCCCCCTCAAGAAGGTACAAAAAAAGTGTCATCTTGACCCCCCATCATGTACACCCTCCAAAAAACAACACACAAACAATCAACCACAACAACACAACCAAACCACCATCAGCTACTCCATTAAAACAAACCCGACAAACCCCTACGATTAAACCTAAACTTTAGCATCATCTGTTACCGACACCGAGGTTAAACAATACTTTCTTTTGCCACCTTTTCTATTAACCCGAGCACGACCAACACGATAACTTTTCAATACATCACCAAGTCGCTTATCATTCCAATATCTATCAAACTCTTCACGACTAACAAACTCTTGCCACACATTCTCCCACAAAACTTCCCGAACCTGCAACAAAGTAACATAAACATGACCCAAACCCCTAAGCTGAACCAAAACCGGCTTCACAATTGTCTCCCAATCTCTCAAAGACTGCTCTTGACGCTTCAACTGCTCAGCTGCTAACCGCCCCTTCTCAGTTAAAATACAATAATCAAAATCACCCCCACAACCTGAAGGAATTAAAGAAAAACCATCTCGCAACGCCCACACAGGTACAGCAAACCCATTTTTAAATAACCGTTCAAACGCTCGCTTAACATAACGCTCTTCGTATAACGCTTCTTTCTGTCTCTTTTTTAGGGTATAGGGTTTATAATCTATTTTGAATTCGCGGCAAACAGCGTCTCGAAGTGCAATAGGCCTACCCGCAGGCTCATTTCGCTCTAACATTAAAAAAAGAAGACGCCTCTCGCGTCTGCCAACATTTAGCCAAACCACACCGCATCCCCAGTAGACACATCCAACGCACCCTCCCGTGCAGGACTACAATACCTACAACAAAAAGACACCTTTTCCTCCTCAGCAGTATCTACTCTGACTTCTGTGTCATTATTGCAGTTATTGCAGTGTGCCAAAAAGATTCGTGGCTTAACGTCTATGTGCTCAAAAAGTGTGTTGTCCTTTTGTATCACAATGTCCAAATTTTTAACGTGCACGCGGTCTTTGAAATGTGCATGATATGTTCGTCCGCATTCACAGCAAAAGCCCAATGTTAATAGTAATGCACGAAATTCTTCTGAAATAGCTGGTGCTTCAGAGAAAGTGTTTTCTAAAGTGTTCATCTGAGGGTCTGAGTTAAATTTGTTGGATATTGGGGTTTGTGTTGTTTCTGGGTTGGCAAGTTTTTGTTGTTGTTTTAAAGCGTTCCATCTGCGTAGTGCTTCATTTGGGCTCATTGGGCTATCAAATTTTTCGGGTAGGGCGCTATTTTGATTGTTTTCTCTTGTTAACTGGGTGTTGGTTGTTGTGGTTGTGGGGGGTTGGTTTTGTTTTGTGTATTTGTTTAGGGTGTGGGCTAGGGAGTGTGAGGTTATGGGGTGGGTTTTGTATTCTTCTGCTAATTCTTCTTGTAGGTAGGCGGGGAATTGGGAGATTATGTGTAGGTCGTAGAGGGTGACTGTGGTGAATTTTTTTACGGCTTCTTCTAGATTTAGTCGTGCCTTGGGTACCAAATTATCCAGTGAAAACAGCTCTTTTACTTCTTTATCGGATAGTATGTCCCTGTAGGTTTCAGCTAGGTTTACGCCTGTTTCAAGGTCTTTTTTTATTACTTCGGCTAGTTTGAACCAGTTGACGTGTCCTCGAAGTAGGCTGGAGCTAACGCAGCGGGCTTTTGCGGTTAAATCATCGGCTTCTAAGACAAATACTTCTACTTCGCTCCAGCCTAATTCTTGGGCAATCCGCCATCGGTGTTCTCCATCAACTAATTCGTAACTGCCATCAGGCATTAACCTGGCAATAAGGGGATCGAGAGATTGTGGGTCTTGGGCGATTAAGCGTTGTTTAAGAGCTTCACGTTCCGTTTCGCCCATGTAGTTGCAGTTCCAAGAATTCGCCCTAATCTGATCCAATCTTAGTTTCATTAAAAGATCCCCCTAAACAGGTTTTCAGTGAAGTGTATGGCTGCGCTTTCTTTGGGTACGGGTGGGGCGGAGCGTTTAAAGATTTCAGCAAAGGTGGAGAGGTTTCCTGCGCCAACGTTTGCAAATTCGGCAAATACGCGAAGGGTAAAGTATTCGGCGATTAATCCATCGGCAGCAAATACTGCGGAGGCTGCGATTAAATCGGATTTACGTCCCTTCACAAGGTTATCTTTTGCATGAACTATCTCAACAGCATACTTACCAAGAATGTGAGAGTAGTAATTGTCAATAACCTCGTTATTTGCAAGGACTTGTACTATCTTGTTAATGTGAGCTGTGACAAGTGTTATGTCTGATATGCGTGGTACAGGTTCTATGAATTGTAAGGCGCGTTTTTCAGTTTTCATCAAATTCACCTCTCCCAAGAGGGGCGTGATTTTTTCGGAGAACTCGTTACAGTTCATGGGATGTTTTAGTTGTTTTAGGGCTGCCCATATTGATATGGCGGTTAGTTGGGTTTGGGTGAAGCGGATTTTTGGGTCCTTTTGGTGTCGCATAGCCCGTCGTAAACGCCGTACATAAGTGATTGCTATGTGTTTTGTTGCTACTGGTAGACCTAGATGTAGCATTACGCGTTCAATTTCAAAGGCTACGTTTACTTCGAGGCGTTGATAAGATAAAAATTTTGTGCCCACTGCGGCACTTGTATAGGCTATGGGACTTTTTGAGGTGTTTTTGGTTATTCGGTCTGCTGGGGCTGAAAAATCTACAATTTCCAACACTACTAAGCCACAATCTCTACACACCGCCTCACCAATTGTCTCATCATACAAAATATTTTTACTACCACATTCGGTACAGCGTTCAACTTCACACAACGTTTTGCACCTCCACAAAATTTGTGCATAATAGATTTGGGTGGTTGAGCCAGTACACATTTGTCTCTAAATTTTGAGGTTGACTTGTTTTCTGAAATAATTTTTTGGCAACGAAAATTATGTTGTTTTGGTGTACTAAAAATTTTTTGACGTTTTGTTTGGTCATCTTTTTTCCCTTTAGGGCTTCACAGGCACTGTTATTGCCTTATAACCCGTAAATTGTACGTTTTTAAAGCAGAAACAGATTATTTCCTTTACAGAAACAGTACATTTATCATAATTATCACTCTGAAAATTAACGTATAACTAATTCACTATTTACCATCTTTAACAAATGGCTATTGTAATGCTTAAAGAGGTTAGTTTATAAGATTTTCTTGTTACCTTTTTTTGGTGTTGGGTCTGTTTGTGTTTTTATTCTTAAACTTTGAGTGTTTTTATTTGTGGTGAACTGTTTGACTGAATATGTTCAAGTTGAAAAAGAGATGTTAAAGGAGATTTTAAGGGAAATTGGCGAGTTAAAACAACTCGCTATGTCGCTTAGTGTGTCTTGTTCTGTGCGGTTATCAGAGCCGAAATAACTCCTTCTAGTTTCTCTAGTCTTGTCTGTAATTCCATGTTTTTCTTTCCAAGGGTTTTTTCTTGTTGTCTTTCGGTGTCTTCTAATTTTAAGGCTGTTTCTTTATCTATTATCATGCTACATGTGGTACATCTTATTTTGCCTATGGGGTTTTTGTTGCCGCATCTTGGACAGTCAACTAGTTTTGCTATGCCTGCGTCTTTGGTGGCTGTTTTTAGGCCGTGAAGTTCTAGTATGGCATCTTCTAGGTCGCGGGCGGAGAAGTGTACATATCGGCTGGTCATTTTACTTCCGTGAGTCCAGCCTGCGAATTGTTCTAAGCGGGATTCGGTGAAGACTTTGGCCATGGATGTTAGACTGGTGTGGCGGTATAGGTATGGCCAGATGTCTCTTTTTATGTCTGCTTTTTTGGCCACCCGTTTTATTATGGCGCGAAAATTTTTGTAGCTTAAACGGTTTCCTAGATGGTTGTTGTCTAGGGCACACCATAGTGGCGCTTCGGGTTCGCTTTTGTTTGGATGGTCTTCTATCCAGTCTAGGAGGGTTTTACAGGACATAACTAAAGGTATGCGTTTTATCCCTGTTTTTCCATTGGCCGCTATAAGGCAGTATTCTTCTTTGAATATCACACTGCTAAGGGTCATGGTTAAAAGCTCACCCGGCCGCAAGGCGGCTTCAAAGAGAACATAAATCATCGCCCTATCACGTTTATTGGTGGTGGCTTTGATTATGTTGGCGAATTCTTCGGGTGTAAGTAGGCTCTCAGGGGTTACTCTTGAGTCCTTGTCTTTCACTGCTAGGCTGATCCAGCTTATTTCTTGGGGCATAGGGGTGCCTTTGGCGCAACTGCCTGTTTTGGCGTATTGTATGAGCTTGCGCAGGACTAGTTTTTTGTCGCGTTTGGTCCAGGCTTTTTGTTTACTGGTGTTTATGGCGGCAACAACTGTTTCAACGTCTTGTTTAGTCATTGTTTTGAGATCAACATCTATCATGCGTAAAAGTACGGGCATATGAGCGGAGTATTTGGTTACTCGCGCTATTGAGAGTCCTAGGGCGCTTAGGTGGTCGATGAAACGTAGGGCGGTTTCGCCGTTGAGCATTGGTTTGAGGTTGCGGCGGTGTCTTACAAGACGTTGGTCATAGTCGTGAATGGGCTCATTTGTTTTCATGCTCTTAGTATTCTTTGGGAATTTAAAAACCTGAGGAAGGGAACACCATACAGCGGTCTGGTGCTCTGGCCGGGATTCGAACCCGGGTCCGCGACTCGAGAGGCCGCTATACTTGACCGGACTATACTACCAGAGCACATTTGTATTTATCGCAAAATGGTAAGCCTTTAAGCATAAATACGTTTTCATGAAACACAGACAGAAGTTTGCAAAAAATGTTAACAACATAAAAAAGCTCATGTAGACTAAAAGGTGTTGGTTAAAATTAAAAATTAAAAGATGGGAAGGCGAGAGCTTATTCGTCGCCCATTCCGCCAGGCATTCCACCTGGACCGCCTGGACCGCCTTTTGGTGCTTTGGAGGTAATTACATCATCAATACGCAGTATCATAGCTGCTGATTCGGCCGCTGATTTGATTGCTTGTTCTTTGACCATTATTGGCTCGATGACACCGTTTTTGACGCTGTCTTGTATTTTGCCTTCATAAATGTTTATGCCTTTGTTTTTGTTGCCTGCTGTATTGTGTTCTGAGCGAAGTTGGGCTAAGATGTCTATTGGTTCAAGGCCTGCGTTTTCGGCGAGGGTTCTTGCGATGACCTCTATGGCATCTGCAAATGCTTCTATTGCGAGTTGTTCGCGCCCGCCGACTGTGGTGGCGTATTTGCGGAGTTCTTTTGACAGTTCCATTTCTATTGCGCCTCCGCCGGGTACGATTTTATTGTTTTCAATAACGTCTGATACGACGGATAGTGAGTCTGTTAATGCACGTTCAGCTTCGTCAATCATGCGTTCTAAGCCTGCACGAAGTAGAATTGCTACACTGTGAGGGTCTTTGCATTTTTCGACAAAAATCATTTTATCGTCGCCGATTTTACGTTCTTCAACTAAACCAGCCATACCTAGATCGTCTTTCTTTAACTCGTCAAGGTTACTGCTAATTCTTGCGCCTGTTGCCCGGGCAAGTTTTTCCATATCGGACTCTTTTACGCGACGTGCGGCAATGATGCCTTCTTTGGATAGAAAGTGTTGTACCATGTCATCTATGCCTTTTTGACAGAAAATGACCTCTGCACCTACAGCTTTTAGTTTGTCTGCCATTTCTTTTAACATATCTGTTTCTTGGTCTAGGAACGCTTTCATTTGTGCGGGGTCTTTAATTCTGATTTCTGCGCTGATTTCTGTTTTCTCAATTTCAAGAGGTGAGTCAAGAAGTGCAATTTTTGCGTTCTGCTTTGTTTTTGGCATGCCTGGATTGACAACTTCTTTGTCAACAATAATGCCCTTGATTAATTGTGTTTCAAGTAGACTCTTGCCTGTTTTTTTGATAATTTGAATATTGTCAATGTCAGCAAGTGTTTTATCTGCACGCACTTCGGTTATCTGTTTTACTGCGTCTATGGCGATTTCTGCGAGATGTTCCCTTGCACTACCCACGGATTTGCTACTTGTTGACGTTAAAGCTACTTTAAGCAGTGTTTTACGGTCATTAACATCTAAGGGTTCCGCAATTTTGCCTATTACCTCAATTGCTTTTTGGGACGCTTTTCGATAGCCACTTACTAGAATTGTTGGATGAATGTTTTGCTCAAGTAACTCTTCTGCTTTCTTTAAAAGTTCACTTGCAAGAACAACTGCACTGGTGGTTCCATCGCCAACCATGTCATCTTGGGTTTTTGCGATTTCAACCATCATCTTTGCTGCGGGATGTTCCACATCAATTTCTTTTAAAATTGTTGCGCCATCATTGGTGATGGTGATATCACCTAGCCCATCGATAAGCATTTTATCCATGCCTCTTGGACCTAAAGTGGTCTTTAACACCTCACCAATTACCCGTGCAGCCATGATATTATTTCTTTGAGCTTCTTTTCCTCTGCTTCGTGTTGTTCCTTCTTTAAGGATAAGGACGGGTTGTCCTGAACCTGTTGTGGTTAAATATGCCATGTAAATCCCTACTTTTAATAGAACTATTTCTTTATATTAGCATAAAGCAAAAATCAGACAAGAATATAAACGTTTTACCTCAACATGCCCATGTTATGTTGAGCAAAAAGACTTAAACAACACAATCACAGACAAATAGTATTCTGAAGAAAAACGTCAAAAGCTCATTAGCCAAAATATGGCAAATAAACTCTGTTTAACATGTTTAAGTTCATTTAATAAACAAGATTTTAATAATACTTGTAGTCCTCAACCAAAGTATCTTCATCGTGCAACAAATCCTAAAACAACTTGACTGTGGTATTTCGACGGCATTACAGTAAAATATAAGCTATCTATTATTTAACTCTCAAAGTTGAGTTATATGCGAAAAATAGGTGCTGCCAACAACTATTTGAAAAATCAATCCCGAAAATATCTTAGTCGAGCAATTCTAAGTTTCCTCCTCTTCAGTGTAATCCTAATTCTAACGGGATATCACGTTATATTTCAAACACAAAACATTGGTCTAATCGATGGTATAGGTTTTGTAATCGCTATCATCTGGTTATTAGTGTTTCAATATTATCAACGAAAATATTATACATACAAAGGTGGAAGGCAAGGTGAAAAGGCAGTAATTAACGCATTAACAAATAGCTTAAGCGACGAATACTATCTCATAAATGGGGCCTATCTAAACGGTAGAGGGGGCGATATTGATCATATTGTTTTAGGTCCAAGTGGTATTTATGTGTTGGAAACTAAAAATTGGAGCGGCAAAATCATTTGTTATGGTGATCAATGGCAACGACCTGGAAAAAAAGTAAAAAATAGCCCAAGCCTACAGGTTAAACATAATACTCAAAAAGTTAAAAAAATAGTTGATGCATCTCCTGCTTTTAGAGGTTTTAAAGTTTGGGTTGAAGGTCTGCTTGTTTTCACCAATACTTATGCAGATTTATGCCTTAGCAACCCAACAGTTACCGTTCTTAAACTACAACAACTCCATAGTTACATAAAAAACCAAAAAAATAACCATTTAACAAAAGAGCAAATACAAAAAATTGTAAACCAAATTCAAAACGTCTAAGGATCGTAGGGGAATAGCTTGTAATTATTTGAATGGCTGTGTTGTCCCAATATCCACAAAATACGCGTTATTCAGAGTAAATCGAATCAATTTCAGCTACCTACAACGTAACAAACCCTATTAACGATTTCAAGTTACTTTTTTACCGTTCCTAATCAACCTTTTATTTAACACCTTTTAAGGGCAATCTTTGGAAACTCGTGTTTTACACTTCAAACCGATAAAAACAAAATTAACCCGTATTTCAAGTGTGTTTTTGCCCTAAATATGCAAACATTGCCAGGTCTTTTTCTTTCAACACCTCACCACAAAATACTGTCTTGCTAATTGAAAGATTTTCAGAGGCTATCTAAGATAGGTTCTTAAGATAGATTTCAGTTTTGCTCTATATAGAGAGGAATTTGTCGTGAAGTTTGAAGTAAAATACAAACCATCCTACGCTATGCTTGTTGCAAGTTTAGATCAAGGTGAAACAATTACTGCTGAATCTGGTGCTATGACCTATATGGACCCAACAATTGAAATTCGCACCCGTAAACGTGAAAAAGGTTTGCTCGGCAGTTTAGGTCTAAAACTTATCGGCGGCCAATCTTTTTGGGTTAATGATTATACTGCTGCAAAAGGACCCGGTGAAGCTGCCTTTGTAGCAGCCCCAGTTGGAGACATTGAACGTCTTGATGTTGCTCCCGGTAAGGGCTATATTATTCAAAAATCTGCCTACATCGCCTCTACCCCCAACATTGATCTAGATGTTAAATGGGAAGGCTTCACCAAAGGCTTATTTGGTCAAGGTTTATTTATGCTAAAAGCAACAGGCAATGGTCCATTGTTCATAAACACTTTTGGTGCCATTGATGTTCACACATTGCAAGTGGGGCAAACATTAATTGTTGACAACTTTCATCTCGTTGGTTTTAGCGATACCTGTAATTATAAAGTAGCCAAAGTCGGTGGCTTAAAAGAAACCCTGCTCAGTGGTGAAGGTCTCGTAACTCAAATAACGGGTCCAGGTAATGTGTATATTCAAACAAAGAACTTGCAAGAATTCGTAGAATGGCTCTGGACTCTGATAGGACCAAAAGTAGCTGGTACCCGCGCACGCTAAAAATATCAACTTTTTTTATCTTCTATGACGAGGAATCTTGTCTGGTATGGTTTATATGTGGTTGTAGGCATAAAAGTGCGAGAAGCGATTATTAATGTCTGATACTGGTGTAACTGTTAAGAAAAACATAGACTTTAGCGAATGGTATGTTGAAGTGGTTCTAAAAGCGGAACTTGCTGATTATGCCCCTGTAAAGGGCTGTATGATTATTCGCCCCGACGCATATGCTGTTTGGGAAAAAATTCAAGAAATAGTTAACCAAAAAATCAAAGCAACCGGACACCGAAATACCTATTTTCCTATGTTCATCCCTGAAGCTTTTCTTAAACGAGAAGCTGAACACTTTGAAGGATTCACTCCTGAAGTAGCTTGGATTACCCAAGGTGGAGATACTATTCTGGAAGAAAAACTCGCCATACGTCCAACAAGTGAAACTATAATGTATTCAATGTTTTCCAAATGGATACGCAGCTGGCGAGATTTGCCTCTTAAAATTAATCAATGGTGTAATATTGTTCGTTGGGAAACTAAGGCAACTAAACTATTTTTGCGCACTCGAGAATTTCTATGGCAAGAAGGACATACAGCACACGCAACAGCTAACGACTGTGAAACAGAAGTTATGTGGGCCATTAATATGTATAAAGATGTTATAGAGAACACTTTGGCCATACCTGTGTTAATTGGTACTAAGAGTGAAAGTGAAAAATTTGCAGGTGCCACCTACACTACTGCTGTAGAATCTATTATGCCTGATGGTAAAGCTCTACAAATGGGTACAAGTCATAATCTCGGACAACATTTCGCCAAAGTTTTTGACGTAAAGTATATCGGCGAAGACAAAGCTGATCATTATGTTTGGCAAGCTAGCTGGGGCATTACTACCCGACTTATTGGCGCTATGATTATGATCCACGGAGACGATAAAGGATTAATAATGCCACCTAAAGTTGCTCCGACACAAATTGTAATTGTTCCCATTCCATTTAAAGGTCAAGATGCAGAGGCAATTGCTGCTAAGACTAAAGAAATAGCTGAAATCCTCAAAGCTAAAGGTCTAAGTGTCATTCTTGATGATAGACAAGAATACACGCCAGGATGGAAATTCAATCAATGGGAACTCAAAGGTATTCCTATACGCATTGAGCTAGGTCCACGTGACCTCAAAAGCGGTCAAGTAGTTATGGTTCGACGTGATAATGGACAAAAAACATTTGTCAAAGAAGCAGACATACTTGTTACAGTTGAAGATCTCCTTCAAGACATACAAGATAGCCTGCTCACAAAAGCCAGAAGCATCCTGCAAGAAAAAACTATTGATGTAAAAAGTTATGATGAATTTAAACAGGTTGTTGAAGGTAAAGGCGGTTTCATTAAAGCATCCTGGTGTGGGAGTTCTGAGTGTGAAGCAAAAATCAAAGAAGAAACAGGTGCGACCATACGAATAATCCCCTTCGAGAAAGAAGAACCACAAACCAGTTGTGTTTACTGCGCAAAAACAGGTAGAGACACAGCATATTTTGCTAGATCGTATTAAAGCAGCCTCTCAAAATATAGATGTGCAATATATGCGCAGAAGCGATAGAGAAATCACAAACTTTAATGAAATTGTAAACGTGCTTTATCGTGCCAATACTATACGGCTAGGGATGTTTGACGGCGAGTATCCTTATGTTATACCTCTATCTTACGGTTTTGAGACATCAAATGGCTGTATCGTACTCTACATACATGGCGCCAAGGAAGGATTGAAACACGATCTTTTAGTTCGAAATAACCGTGTTTGCGTGGAAACTGATATTTTCCACCGTTATGTGGAGATTTCGGGCAGTATCTTGGTGGAATATGAAAGTGTTATAGGGTTTGGAATTGCTGAAACAGTTGTGGGTGCTGAAGCAACACATGGACTGGATTTATTGCTTATACATTGTGGTTATTCAGCGTTTGAATATGATAAGTCTGCATTGGATGCTGTGAAGGTAATGAAAATTACGTTAACGCAATTCACGGGAAAACGCCGATTTGTAAATGATGGTGCACTGGCGGGCTCGACGGGAATTGAACCCGCGACCTAAGGATTAAGAGTCCTCCGCTCTAGCCTGACTGAGCCACGAGCCCACT
>Ga0209737_10002926_pt1 | contig 11909 bp, 25 predicted proteins | sample TergutCu122P3_FD_187284 | JGI IMG/M metagenome (GOLD analysis project Ga0209737, IMG submission 187284) | Cubitermes ugandensis P3 segment gut microbial communities from Kakamega Forest, Kenya - Cu122 P3 (SPAdes) (version 2) | ecosystem: Host-associated > Arthropoda: Insects > Digestive system... | reverse complement strand
GCCTCATCATCCGCTTCGTCAGTTGTATCATTCGAGGAGGTCTGTCCTCCCTGGTCGAAAGGAACCCCCACCACCACCGAACGGACTCCCTCCCATCATACCCATACCGCTGTCCTTGGGTGTGGGTTTGTTCGGGAAAGTGAACTCTCCATTAACCCATTCCGTTGAAACGTATCCGAGGTTCTGCATCTCCAGTGCCTCTTGACGGTTGGCTTGGCGTTCTCTCCTCTCAGAGTCGGACTTCATCGGTCTCTTTACACGGAGCAACCAGTCCGTTATTACTGGGAACCATGAAAGCATCCAATCCAGCAGGTCGTCGGTGAACAGATATTTGTCCACAAGGAACCTGTCATACATCGTGAGTTGCTGTGACTCATTATTCATACCGCCCGATGACGTTGTATCGCCAGCCATTAGGTTAGGCGTACCGACATGTGCTTGCAGTCTCTCACGTATGTCTTGCTTTATCTTCAGCGTGGATTCAGCGTTATCCGTTCCAAGCGGAACGAACTGCACTTCAAGTTTCGCATTATTGTCTATCTGCCTCGGTATCCCTATCATCGGGATACTGTTATCATTGGTCGCGAGCGTCTGATGGATTCCGTCCGCAACCTCTTGTATATCTCCGCCGTCGAAACCTGGCAATACCAGCAGACCGCGAGCATATCCGAACGCGAACCTCTTCAGGTCATGCTTCTCTATGTAGTGGTAAGCGTACAGGTCATCGAGTATTGACATCCATACTGGTGTTCCGTAGGTCAATGATTGACCGAACCATTTGTCCGCGAACATCTCATCCTTTGTATAATATTGGACGTTGCCTGTACCGCCGTGCGATTCGCTTACACCCCAGAACGCTGGGTATATCGCACGTCCTTTCTCATCATAGCCTGTGAACTCGGTCTCGTTGATTGTGATGAGGGTCTTACGGTCATCAGCTGTGAACCCGTACATCTTGCCTGGCTCTCCAGTCTCATCGAACAGCATCCGCCTGAACTTCGGGTCTATGGCGATGAACTCAAGCGTTCTTGAAGATTCGATGCTCATGTCCTTCGGGTCTAACGTGTCTGCCGATACCCTAATGATACCTCCTTCATTATAGGTATACTGCATTTCGATATACGATTTCAGCAGAGCCTTAAGGGTCTGACCGTTGACGTTCGCTTCCTTCAGGAACGATTTACCATAAGCGTTCACAAAATACTCTTTTTGTTTCTCTTCGGGTTTCCTCAATCTTTGAGAACCGCATTCCCTGCATACAGTCATCTCCTGCTGATATTCTGTTCCGCAGGTCTGACATTTCTTTTTGAACTTAGGTTCCCAATCTACACCGTACTTGATTATTTCAGTGGATGAGCGTATGATTAACGTATCCATGATGGATACTTCGCGTCTCAGGAAGTCCATCATTGCGTATTGCGTCCACCATGAGTAGTTGTTCAGGCGGTACAGCATGTTCGGGGGTCTTGCGTTGATTACCCCGACGCTAGCCGAGCCTGTCATCCTGTTCGCTTTGATGAGTTCGTTGACGGGCTGAATGCCTAGAGCGTCTTTGAAATGGATAGGTCCGACGTTAGCCTTCCCTGTTGCTACGGGCTGTGTTTGAGAAAGTGAGCGTGAAGAAGGTGTAATCGTCACCATGCTCCCTTATGGTCTTATTATTATTTAAGACCTTTACCACCCATCGAACGGGTCTGGTTTATCCGAATTAGCATTTGGGATATAAACTGCCTTGGATTTTATCTTCTTCGGCTCGGTTTTTAATTCGTTATTAGTAGGTCCGAGGGAAGTAGAGCCTAGGAATCCTCCGCCCTCATTCTTGTATGTTTCCTCACTGTGTATCATATATCGGACGGCATCAGGACCGTCGTCCTCTATCTTCTCAGGCTCATCCCTCTGTGTCAGGTCTCCTTTCTTTTTGACCCATGAATACTGACCGAACTGCTCAAGCATCTGTGTTGACTGTGATGATATGATGACCCTGAACTTCTTGACCGTCATTATCCCTGCAAGTATGTTAGCCTTGTTCGCCTTACGGACGTAGCCGTGACCTGCCCTTATCAGAGGGCGGTAGAAGTCGGGCTGATGGTCGCACCAATATCTTGATGTCGGGTCGAAGTTCGTAGGGATGAGGTCTCTCGGCGAATCGTATCCGTATGCCTTGAAGTCCTGGATGTTCGGGATGAACTTTGCATCTTCCCATAGGTCCATGGCTTCCATGTATTCCTGGTCTGACTCATAAAGAGAGCGTATCGGCTTGACATGTTCCTTCCATTTTTTATTGGCGTCCTGCATGTGCTTCAGTAAATCGTAGTTCAGATGGTCTCTTGCAAAGAACCTCTGACGCACATACCATGCGCCTCTGAAGAACCTTCCCTCCGCAACAACCATGGGGTGATTCACGCCGAAGTCCAATCCGTAGACTGGTTGCACGTTCCATATATCAGGATGCCACATCTCTTCTGGGAGTTGCTCTATGTGGCTGTAAACAAGCCCTTCAGGCAGTCCAGGTTCCCCCAGGATGTTGATGCGGAACAAATTGGCATCATACATTGACTGACGCTTCAAATCCTCTATAGCCCTTTTAGGAAGGTATGGATTGTGCAACGGCGAGGACTTATGGTATATGCATTCCTGCTGGTATGCTGGCAATGGGTTCAGATAGAAGTGCTGAACAGACCAGTGCCATGTCTTCGTAGGATTCGATGTCATGTATATATGGTTCATCTTACCGCCAGGTACGTTATCCCCTTCGTTCGGCGCACGGCTACGGGCATCGAGTTCTAAGAAGTCTTCCCAATCGAAGTCTGTAACTTCCTCCATCATCACGTAGTTCACGTTCATTGACCGAAGGTTGTCTGGTGTTTCCACGCCTGTGAAAAATACATCATTGCCGTTTATCCGCAGATAATGGTCTGACTGATTGTGATAATACTTACCTTTGTATCCCCATGCGTCAAGCGTTCGGATGAATGACGGGTTGCCTCTTTTGTATATCGTCCTGTTCAGGTCTGTAAAATTCTTACGGCATATCAGGAATCCTTTGCCCGTCTCCGTGAGCATCTTCTCGCATAGGTGTTCTATGACGCTCCGAGACTTCCCTGAGCCACGTCCGCCCACGCAGTTGATATATTTCCTGTATTCAAACAACGGTTCGTTGAAGAGGTCAACGAAGCCCTGTATCGCAGGTTCGTATCTTATGCCGTTCTCAATTACCGTTTCTTTTATACCTGCACGGAATTGGATGGGTATCTGCATGACTACAGGCGATGCCTCGCTCATTGTATCACTTCGGGTCGTTCGGGTTCGCCACTATTATCTTCTGAGGCAGATACATCTCTTCTTTCGGTTTCATATTGATATTATGTTTCGTTGCTATATTCTTAAGGTCTTCGTAGTTGTCGTTCACTACCTGTACTGCTGACTGATTGATGAAGACCATGGTGTTGTATGTGTCCGAGCCTGAACCTGAGATTGATTGCGATGAACCGCCTATCGCTCCGAATATCTCAAGTATCTTCTCCATAGCCCAGCGGTCTTGGTCCACTACAGCCTTATGCCATATAATGCGAGGTAGCATGTCGAGCAGGGGGAGATTCGCCTCTTGGTATTGCATGAACGCTGAGTTCTCTCCCTTCTCTAAGATGTCCTTGCATTCCTTGGTCGTCAACGGCATGTTCCCGAATATCTCGAAGCCTTTCTTGAGGTCTCTTTTCTTTCTTCGGGCTATTCCTGAAGCGATACCGCCCTTCGTAGTCATCTCACGGAGTTCGCTCGGAGTTCTCTGAGCGTTCGGTATCAAATTGCTATCGTTAGCCAAAGGGTTCCCATCCCGTACTTAATATATGGTACGGTGTATTAAAATGTTGTTCACCTAATGTCTGTGTTTATCCGATGATGTGTCATCTGGCAATGGTTTAATGATACGTGGTTCGCTATTCAATACTCTGGGCTGGAACTCTCCCTTGCCTTGGTAATACCCTACTGGTTCTTTCTTGCCGAGTGTATATAATGGTATGCTTCTCTCTGTCATGTGTACTGTACCGCAGTATTCACACTTACTGTATTCTGTGTTCATCGGTGCGTTGCAATGCTTACATCTTATTGCTTCACGTATTGTTTCTTGCTTGGGTGCATTGAATGACATGTTGCTCACTTCGTATAGGTCTGCCTCTTTACGTATCCTTGTATCATCATATGCGTACATATTCCTCCAGCCTATCGTTCCAACTGAAATGCGCTACTTCCTCTTCCGTGACCTTCATAACAATTACGAATGACGGAGCGTTTTCTCTTTTTATTTGTTCGAGTGCGTATGCTTCCGCTTGCATTTGGTATGGGAATCGCATTTGCGGTGCGCCGACGACGGTGTAGTATTCGAGTTTGTACGGTTTACATAGGTCATCGTCTATCTTCATCTTACTCTACCGTCTTTACCGTTACCTGTATGCTTTCCTCATCCCAACCGTAATGCAATTCGAACATGTCTACCGCCATTTCATGATAAGACGTGTATGAACGTGTTAGGTCGGTATGTGTGCCGTCCTTTGGATTGATTGCTTTGAATCGTAATTCATATATCATTGCTTATACCTTCTATCTTTATTATTACTGGTTCAATGTATCCGCCGTGATGAATTATCGAATATCGCTTAAAGTATTCGTTGCACTCATCTTCGGGAATGTTGTTAAGAATGACCATGATTGCTTCGTATATCCCGCCAGCGCGTGTTCGGAATATCGTATTGCCCTGTCGGAGTATTCGGTGTTGCTCCGTTAATTCGTCGAGTATCTTTTGTAATGTATCGTTATTCATCGTTATCTTCCTCAATCATTTCAATCACGTTCGTTAATGCTTCGCATATTATCGGGATGATGTTGAGTGCTTTCTTAACGATTGATATGAACGATGTGTTATTCTTTTTCTCCCCTTTTATGTTTGTATTGCATTTCGGACATATCGGCTTGACAATGTAGCCTTCGTCGAATGTCATACCTAATACCTTTTCGGAACCGCACTTGTCACATATCCCGTGATTCGTCTCCTTACTTCTTTCTTTTGGTGCAACCTTTTCTTTCTTTTCGAGGAAGTCCATCAGACCCTCTCCTCTGCACCGCTCTCTACCATGAAGTCATTCATAAGCTTCCTGAGTTTCATCGCATTACCGTTCTTGTTGCCTCTTCCGCATGTGTCAATCTTCACCATGGCGAGTATCTTTAACGATTTGTCAATGCTTCTCAATACGTTTATCAATTCAATCATCTCGTTCATTTTGTTCACCGTATCTTTACATGATGTATGGTGCTTCGGTATATATACTTTAGTAGAAAAGATGGGAAGTGGTTTGGAGGTTGATGATGTCGAGCAGTGTTACTTCTTATCCTTCTTGCCTTTGCCAGTGACCTTGCCAGCGACGACCTTTGCGCCTTTGACTGGTGCTGTGACAATTGCCTTACCGACCTTGACCGTCCCCTTTCCGACCGCCATTGCTCCGCGACCTGGAGCTTTGAGTATCTTGACTGGGAGACTCTCTTCCTTCTTCTCAGGCTCTGCTACGGTAGCAGGAGCCACGGGCTTTGCGCTTTGTCTGACGTATGCAGGTTTGCCTTTCTGTACCCTTAACTCTCTGCATTTCGGACATGTCCAGAATTGCACTTGAGTGTCAGGGATGGCTTTTACACCGCAGTTGTCACATATTTTTGCTTCGGGTAGCTGTTCTTGTTTCTTTGCCATGTTTGTCCCTCTTATGGTTTCTTTAACGCTTTTGCAATCTCCGTCTGTGCGTCTGCCTTTCTGATTTCGGCGTCAGCCGACCTTCTCGCGGATTTTGCCTTGTCGGATTCTATTAAGAACTTTGCAAGCTTATATCCGAAGAAGAGAGCGAACAGACCGCCGAATATCTTGATTACCGTGATGCCTATCTTCTTGAACATACCGCTGAAGTCAGGTAGACTTGTTGCATCTAGGTATGCCCAATACCACAGACCGATTGCGATTCCAAGGAAGAGCAGTAAAACCCATGTGTAGAGTTTGATGCCCTTCAACCAGGTTACTATACCCATCTTGCGTCCTCCGTGTAAGAGTAGATGGTGTTGATTGTTTATAAAAGGTTCCCTAAATATGAATTACGGTGCCTGTTATACGTTGCCTTGGGCTTTGTCCCACTTCATCAATAGTATACAAAGTATACATATACATGCATTTATCATAGGTGCGATGACACCCCACCCGAATATCGTTCCTGGGCATACCGCTAATCCTATCGAAACGCACAGCCAGAAGTACAGGAACCTTTCTATGTTCCATTTAGAGTTGAACTTTTGGATGGAGCCGATGACCTTCTCTGTGACCTTATCCATCTTTTATTCCTTCTTTTTGCCTATGTGCGTTCGCGTGTAACATTCCTTGCATAGCCGTTTGTTATCGAAAACTATGAACTCGGTTGACATCTCATCGCAGACAGAACATCTATGTGCTTCCTTGAAGTGCATGAATCCTGCTGGCTCTTCGACGGTCAGAGTCCCACCTGCCTGAGCAGTTCCGCCATCTGTTCTTTGTTCAGGTCAATGCTATACTTATCTCCCTCAATCCATACGATGCCGTCGTCTACGCCTATGCTGGTTATCATTTCCTCTCTGATATACCATAGCTTGCCTTCATTGTCCAATATCTTTATGAACTTCATTTCTTTCCGCATCCGCAATCTTCTTCTTCTGTTCCTTTCTCTGACATCTCAAGTACCGCTGGTATGCCTCTATGCTCTTTCTTTCTTATCAGGCAGAATGTCTCTATCTTTCCGCATTCGTGATATACCTTATACGTTCGGTGTTTGCATTTGTCGCCGTTGCACATCGTACATTTTTCATATTGCTGGTCTATACTCATCTTAAACACCACGGACACGCTACTGTAGGGTATTTTGCCTTTGCTGTTCCATCATAATCCGTATACATCACACGTATTGCAACGTAACCGCAGTCATGGCAGTAGTCGCAAGTATATCTTCCAGGGTCCTTGCCGTGGTCTGGGCATCCATCCACCAAGCGCACACCAAGGTAATATTTCTCTGCTGTATGCATCGTATCTTGACAGAAGATACATTTGAACCCCGACGGTGCAGGATGCGGACAATCCAGTTCGGTGGTCTCCCCGTACATATTCACACCGTATAGTTTGCCTGTATTCTTGCAGTAGAAGCATTCCTGTTGCGGTGTCTTTTCTCCTCCGCCTGGCATCGGGATGATGTTTGGCAAAGGTACAACCGTGCTTAACAGTGGGTATCCTACCAGCCCTACTGCTACGAGTACCGCAACGCTGACCGCTATCTTCGTTCTTCTTTTCATCGGTCATCCATCTCCTTTTGGTTTTATTTCACCCGTGCCTTTGCAGTGTGGACATCTCACTATCGCTGGTAGTTGCGACCTGTCATCTGTTATACCAACCCCCTTACAATGCGGACACTTAAGGGGTAGGGGAACGAGATGTACTTTGATACCCTCACGGAATATCTCTACCTTGTCCTTTTCATACGGTTGGTCTATGTACGCTTTGCCGTCCTTGGTAAGTTTGAGGTTGTCGAAAGTCAGCCTGTGATACTCTTTGACGAAGCGCAGATAGTCCGCTTGCTGGTAGTGCGATGTCTTGTTCCCCGTGATGATTTCAAAGTACATTCATATTCGCCTCTGTATCTTCATACTGATATTTGAACTCGTATATGTGCCGTGTGTCATCCGTATATCCCTTCCCAATCTTTACATGTATAGACCTCTGAGGAAACTTCTACTTCCTGATTGTCCTTGTCACGTCTGATGTTACAGCGTATCCGCCTGTTGCCTGTCTTATCTATATCGGGAGGATAAAGGATGCCGTGAGAGCAATTGTAACACGGTCTTAAATCATTGTCTTTGCGGAAATAGTATGACATCTTTATCACCTGTTGTTCAGTATGGCGAGCAGATGCAGTGCATACTGGTATTTACCCATGGCGTACCTGTCGTCCGCACGGACGTTGGTCTCCGTCACCGTCTTCTCTATGGACTCCTTGAGGCGTTTGAGCATATTGCTGTCTGCTAAGCATCCCCGAAAGAAGTCAGGGTCTGATACCGCCATGCCGTCGCATACCTGACACATCTACGCCACCGCCCTGAGCATGTCCTTGACCTGCAATGCCGTGTATGAGGTCTTGTTATATTCGTTGCCTTTGTGGAACTTCCAGTAGGCTTTTACCGCACCGTAGGGGAAGTCCTCATCATTGTATGACGTACTCTTCTCTGTTTCGTGCTGGAGGCAGACGACGCAATTGTTGTTCGCATCCATCAGGTGTATCGTAATCGTATCGAACGATGCACTGTCATCACCGCGCCATCCTGGGTTCTGTTTTATCTGCACGGTGCAGTCGAGGAGTTTCGGGTTCTTGATGCCCGTGAGTACCCCTGCTATCTTCTTGGTCTTGCCAAGGAGACATTTGTCCTTCGTGAACCAATCCCACCATCCGAACTTACAAGCGTTCTCACAGCACTCGTCCTCGTCTTTCTTGAACATGTAGGTCTTCTTCGTGAAGTCCTTGAACTCTCCTGCCTTCCACATTACCTGCCAATCTTTCAGCGTCGGGTGTGTCATCTATACCACCACCCATTTGCCGTCTACCTTTTTGAGTAGCATCGTGAACCTGCGTGAATCGCCGTGAATAAGGGTATAGTACGGTGCGTTGTCTGCGTGCTTCGCCTGGATATATGCACCCCTCGCTTCTCTGCCGTCATCGTACCACTTTCTTGTTATGAACATCTTATCGCCGTTGTACGGGTCTTCTTTGTCCATCGTTATCGTCTTGACCAACCACGTTTTTTCTGCCATCTTCATACCTCTTGGAGTCCTAATCTCCAATACTCCGTATGCTGTTTCGGTATATATACTTTTGTAGTATACTCAACTACCATTCAATTACCTTTTTGGCATAGCACCATGACTGAGGCGGATGTCTCAGACCGACATCTTCCAACGTAAATGGTTCCTTAAATGTATTAACGCCGTATACTTCATGGAAATATACGTGCTTCCGACCCCCCAAATACTCTGATAACTCTCCAGCAGATATGCATGCTCTATCTAAAAATTCCAGGTAATCTTCAGGAGCATGGTGGATACCATTTCCTCTCATAATTACGGCTTTTACCTTGAACGATGCCGTTATCTTCTGTATCGGGTAAGATTCGTATACGTAGCAATCTCTGCCTAATGGTAATTGCCATGTCCGAACTTCAAACGTCTTTATCCCTTTCTTAATTAGGTCAGCCCATTTCGGCTTGATTGATATGACTATCGGCACGTTGTTCATTTAGATGCCTCCATCCATCTGATTGCGGTCTCCATGTCTAATATCTTGGTTGTATCGGGTGTGCCTAACATCTTCATTGCCTTCTTCATAGGGATTTTTCTATTGTTATCTTTAACTCTGAATACCATGGGCTTCCCACGTTCATCCGATATATGCTGTCGGATATAGTATAGGAGTATATCTTCAACAGACAGATATGAATTAAATGCTCCTCTTGTCAGGCAGAACCAGAATACCTCGCCGTTAGGGAACTTCACCATGTACGTCCAGTCTCTCATCTTTCATCAACTTCCTTAACTTTTCTTTGTATTCAGAAAACGCTTTACCCCATGCTTCGATGAGGTCACAATCAGGGCATTGTCCGTTCCCTCTGACCACGTAATTGTCACGATACTTGAGATACCTTTTTCCGCATATCTTACATGTCGGAAGGTTGCGGTTGTCGAATATTATCATTGTTCCACGAGCCGTCCTTTGATAATCTCTATCAGCCTATCGTAGCTTTCCTTTTTGAGATTGTGAACGTATGTATCGCTACAGTTCATAATTATCGCCATTTTCTTTGGCAATACAGACGAGATGTTGTCTATGTTCACATATACCTTATCGCCGTTCAAAATTTCTAATTCAATCCACGCGCTTGCTGTCCACATTGGCATTTTAATTCACCTTCTTTCCGTTAGTTTTGCTCATATAAATTCCACCATCCTTTTGTTCTCCGACGAGACTCTGAGTACGTTGAGGAATGCGTTGAACGTCTCCTTGCCCTTGTAGTCGAACGTATCTACTTCGGGCTTCTTATCCTCTCCTATCCGACTGAGCAGACCATACAGGATTCTGCTCTGTTGCCACGTGATGATGCCTCCGCAATCAGGATGCGATAATAACATCATAAAGGTCTCAATCTCTTTCATCGTCACTTCGATGTCCAGTTTGTCAGGATATTTGACTGACGGACGCTTGCCTTTGCCATCCCAGAACAGCGAGTCTCTGACGCACTGTTCCCATTCTTTACCCAAGGATTTTGACAACGCCTTTGCCATATAAATGCGTAAATAAGAGAACGCGCCGAACCCGATACGCATGTTCACGAGTTCCACACCGTTCTTTATAACTACAAGGTTAAGGCTCATTCTTCTTTCCCCCTAATACGTCGTTTATGAAGTTCTCGGTCTCCTGCATCGCTGGGTGATGGAATATCATCTTATTGTCTCCGTTCACGATTACATATTCGGCTCTCATCGAATCGTTCATGCGTACCACGAAGACCTTGTATCCCTTGGATTTAAGGTCATCCCGTGACTCTATGAAGTTGTTCATGTCGTCGGTGACTGGTGAGATGTAGAGCGTGAACTTGTCGCCCTTGGCGTACACGGTGTACTTCTCCCAGTCCTCTTCCAACACGTCACTCACCGTACTTTCCCATCTTATGCAATTCAATGGCTTTGTATACTTGGTCCCAAGGTATCAGCAGTTCATAGTAGCTGTCATCGCACCATACATATATTCCATCCTCCATAGCGTAGACAACTGAACCTCCTGAATAAAACATATCGTGTTGCATCAGAGTCTTCCTTTGTAAGTTATTCCTTACCTTATTTATGCAATGCCACTCAGGCGTATCGGCATCCATTGTCACACCCTCAATCAGTGCTTCTATCGGCAATGGATGTTCTTTAAAGCACTTCTCACATATCATGTGGTTTTGCTTGAGTTCATCTAAGGTGGTTTCTCCTTTGCAACACGGGCATAGACGCTTCTGATTAAAATCTAAGATTATTTTAGCTTCCCTTACGATATTCGTACTCCTCTCCAACTGCGCCTCCATGCACAGCGGACAATAGTGTGCTTCGCGGTTTATTGTGAACGTCCATTTCTTATCTTTCAGATACTGATGTTGCTCATCGGAAGTGCCGAGAGGTACTCTAAGTGTCACTCTTTTGTTGTTCTTATACTTACAGCCATTGTTACAATAGAACATATCGTACTGCTGACTGATAGGTCTTGAATATATGCCCATGAGCAGTTGTATGGTATTTCGGTATATATACCTTTGTAGTATAGAAAATGGTAAATGGTTTGGGTTTGACCTTATAACTCTATGAGGTCGCCGTCGCGGATGCCGAACGGACCTACGGTGCCTAAGACAAGTTCTACCAACCCGTTCATCGCGTCGCGGTCGGATGCGGAATATCCGCCACCCGTGGTGTACGTTCCTGCCTCTTCGTCAATGGTGAGTATGAGCGTACCGTAGTGATACAGCTTCCAGTCCTTACCGTCTTTGCCGAGGCTCCATCCTCTGCCGTAGCCAGTCGAACCGCCTCGGTTGCGAACGAGAGCAACTGCCTCTCTCAATTGGTTTGACGGAACGAATGCCATTTTCTCTACATCTGCGAGTAGGTTGTCTGGGTCGGCGATTCTGGTCTTTACTCCCATTGCGTTGAATGTGTTTATGAGCGTCTCCCATATCCAGCCGTCCTCACTGCCAGACACCCTGACCCACTTACCGTCTTTCATCGCTTCAAGGAACAGTCCAGGTTCACCCTTGGTTATTTCCAGTGCCTTCTTCAGCCT
>Ga0209737_10002925_pt1 | contig 11913 bp, 10 predicted proteins | sample TergutCu122P3_FD_187284 | JGI IMG/M metagenome (GOLD analysis project Ga0209737, IMG submission 187284) | Cubitermes ugandensis P3 segment gut microbial communities from Kakamega Forest, Kenya - Cu122 P3 (SPAdes) (version 2) | ecosystem: Host-associated > Arthropoda: Insects > Digestive system... | reverse complement strand
GCTGCTGGTCGGCCTGCGCCCGCAGCACAAGGCCCAGGCTCATGCCCAGCCGTTCGGCCTGGATGACCGAGGCCACAAAGTTGGTCATCGGCCCTTCGTTGATTCGCCATTTTCGATGGGTTTCTCGGATTATGCTGAATTAGAGCGGTTTTGATTCATTTGCTTACATGCAGAAGCGTAATCCTTTGGGAGCAGGTTGGCGGTGAGCCGTAGGCGAACCCTAATATCGGCTGCCCTGTGACCTTCTGCGCGTTGGGGTTCGCTTCGCTCACCGGCAATCTACAAGCTCCAGGCAATGAATGCGTTAAGGATTGAACCGAAACCGCTCTAATTTTCAGTAGATGAAGGGCTGGGTTCGATATATTCCAATTGCCATACTCGGATTGAATGGGTTGCCGGGCGGACAGGGATCAGCCCAGTTTCGCCAACTGCGGCCTGAGTTTCTCCAGGGTGGCGGAAAAATCGGCGACCCGCTGTTTTTCTTGCTCGACCACGGCGGCCGGGGCGCGGGCGATGAAGCCTTCGTTGGCGAGCTTGCCCTGGGCGATGGCGATCTGTTTTTCCAGCTTGTCGATTTCCTTTTTCAGGCGCTCGCGCTCCGTCGCGACGTCGATTTCGACCTTGAGCATCAGCCGCGTCTCGCCGGCCACGGCGACCGGGGCCAGGGTGTCCGCGGGCAGGTCGCCTACGATCTGGACTTCCGAGAGCTTGCCCAGGGCTTGCAGGATGGGGGCGAATTCGGCCATTTCAGCGCCGCCGCCGGCGACCAGCAGCGGCATGCGCTGGGCGGGCGACAGGCCCATTTCGCCGCGCAGGTTGCGGCAGGCGTGGGTCAGGGCCTTGAGGCGCTCGATTTTGGCTTCGGAGTCCGGGTCGAGGCGGCAGAAGTCGGCTTGCGGCCAGGCGGCGAGCATGATCGAGTCATGCGTTTTGCGTCCTGCGATGGGGGCCACCGTTTGCCAGAGTTCTTCGGTGATGAAGGGGATCAGCGGGTGGGCGAGGCGCAGCACGGTTTCCAGCGTGCGCACCAGGGTCCGGCGGGCGCCGCGTTGCAGGGCGGCGTCGGCGGATTGCATCTGCACCTTGGCGATTTCGAGATACCAGTCGCAGAACTCGTCCCAGACGAATTGGTAGATGGCGTGCGCGAGGAGATCGAAGCGGTAGTCGGCGAAATGCTGCTCGATTTCGGCTGAGAGGCGCTGCAAGCGGCTGACGATCCAGCGGTCGGCGAAGCTGAATTTCAGGCGGGCAACGCCCGCCGGCGCGCTACAGACGCCGCCCGGCAATTGCTGGTGGTCGAGCGCCAGATCGTGGCCTTCGACATTCATCAGCACGAAGCGGGTGGCGTTCCACAGCTTGTTGCAAAAATTGCGGTAGCCGTCGCAGCGGCCCAGGTCGAACTTGATGTCGCGGCCAGGCGAGGCGAGCGAAGCGAAGGTGAAGCGCAATGCGTCGGTGCCAAAGGCGGGGATGCCTTCCGGGAATTCCTTGCGGGTTTTTTTGGCGATGCTTTCCGCCTGTTTCGGGTTCATCAGGCCGGAGGTGCGTTTGTCGACCAGGGCGTCGAGGCCGATACCGTCGATCAGGTCGATGGGGTCGAGCACATTGCCCTTGGACTTGGACATCTTTTGGCCTTCGCCATCGCGGATCAGGCCATGCACATAGACGTGCTTGAACGGGATTTGGCCGGTGATCTGCTTGGTCATCATGACCATGCGGGCGACCCAGAAGAAGATGATGTCAAAGCCGGTGACCAGCACCGAGGAGGGCAGGTATTGCTGGAGCAGCGGATTGGCCGCGTCGATTGCGGCGTCGCCCGTCCAGTCCAGGGTCGAGAAGGGCCACAGGGCCGACGAGAACCAGGTGTCCAGGACATCCTCGTCGCGTTTCAGCGCGCCGTGATAGCCGGCGGCGGCCGCCGCCGCCTTGGCTTCCGCCTCGCTATGGGCGACGAAAATCTCGCCGCCGTCGCCATACCACGCGGGAATCTGGTGGCCCCACCACAATTGGCGCGAAATGCACCAGTCTTGAATATTGTTCAGCCACTGGTTGTAGGTATTGACCCAGTTTTCCGGGTAGAACCTGATTTCGCCGGACTGCACGACATCGAGCGCCTTTTGCGTGATGCTCTGGCCATCCGCGCCGGGTTTGCTCATGGCGACGAACCACTGGTCGGTCAGCATGGGCTCGATGACGACGCCGGTGCGGTCGCCGCGCGGCACCTTGAGCTTGTGCTTGTCGGTTTTGACCAGCAGGCCGAGCGCGTCGAGATCGGCGACTACCGCCTTGCGGGCGTCGAAGCGATCCAGGCCGCGATATTTTTCCGGGGCCTGATCGTTGATTTTGGCGTCCAGCGTCAGGATGGAAATCAGCGGCAGCTTGTGGCGCTGGCCGACGGCGTAGTCATTGAAATCGTGCGCTGGCGTGACCTTGACGCAGCCGGTGCCGAATTCGAGATCGACGTAACTATCGGCGATGATCGGAATTTCGCGCGCGGTCAGCGGCAGCTTCACCGTCTTGCCGATCATGTGCTGGTAGCGTTCGTCCTCCGGGTGCACCATCACGGCGCTGTCGCCGAGCATGGTTTCCGGCCGCGTCGTGGCCACGGTCAGGCTGCCCGAGCCGTCGGCCAGCGGGTAGCGGATGTGCCACATGAAGCCGTCTTCTTCTTCCTGCACCACTTCCAGGTCGGAAACGGCGGTGTGCAGTTCCGGGTCCCAATTCACCAGACGCTTGCCGCGATAGATCAGGCCCTCGTTGTACAGGCGGACGAAGGTTTCGGTGACCACCTGGTTGAGGCCGGCATCCATCGTGAAACGCTCGCGCGTCCAGTCGGGGCTCGCGCCCAGGCGGCGCATCTGGCGGGTGATGGCGCCGCCGGAAAGTTCTTTCCATTCCCAGACCTTTTCCAGGAATTTCTCGCGGCCAAGGTCGTGGCGCGAAATGCCCCGGGCATCCAGCTGGCGCTCGACGACAATTTGCGTGGCGATGCCGGCATGGTCGGTGCCCGGCTGCCACAGCGTGTTGTGACCCTTCATCCGGTAATGGCGGGTCAGGGCGTCCATGATGGTCTGATTGAAGCCGTGGCCCATGTGCAGCGTGCCGGTGACATTGGGCGGCGGTAGCAGGATGCAGAAATGATCGGTCTTGTCGCGATCGACGCCAGCGGCGAAATAGTTGCTGGCTTCCCACTCGGGGTACCAGCGGCGTTCGATGTCGGCCGGTTCAAAGGCTTTGGCGAGTTCCATGGGCGTGGCGAATTGGGGAAAACCGATAATTATACCGAAGCCCCGCCGGCCCTTGGCGGTCGCGTCAGCGCTCCTTGTCCTGCTCGGCCAGGTAGTCGGTGACGGCGGCGGCGATCAGGCGCGGCAACTCGGCGACCAGACGTCTTTGGACGCGGCGGGCGATGTCGCGGGCGATGTCCTCGCGGCTCACGGCGGGCGGGGCGGAAGCCTTGGCGGCTGGCGCCGGGCTGGCGTCCAGATCGTGATTCAGGGTGGGGAAGGGGACTTTTTCCGGGGCGGCGGCGCGCGGCGGGGAGGGGTGAGAGGTTGGCGTGGGCGGCGGCGGGGCGGCCTTGTCGACGGGCCGTCGCGCATCGCCCGCCTCGATGTCCTGGAGCACCGGGATATCCTCATCCGTCTCCGGCTTGGAGAGGTCGATGGCATCGGTCAGCACCGGCAGATCGTCGGCCTCGGCATTCGAGCGCCGGCGCTGCATCAGGGCGTCGGCGCGGGCGAGGATGGGGCTGGGCATGGCGGCTCGCTGGGTCAGTCGCGCTCGGACAGGTCGAAATAGCGCACGTCGCAGCCCTGTTCCTTGTATTGGCGGACGCGCTCGCGCGCCGCCAGACGATCATCCTCGTCGCGGCCGACGACCTCGATCAGGCTCTGGAAGCGCTCAAAGCCGGGCGGGATGGCGCGCGAAAGGTTCATCAGGCGCTCTTCTTGCGGCGCGGCGTCGATACGGTCGGCGATCAGGATCGGCGTTTCCGAAGCCAGCGGCGAGTCGGCGCGGCAGTGCGGGATGAAGCTCAATTGCGCCTGGGTCCACAGCAGACGGTCGAGACTGTCGGCGACCGGCGCATCGGGCACATAGATCAAGAGCGGCTTGCGCTGGCTCCATGCGCCGCCGATCAGCGCAGCGGCCGCCGCCAGACGGTCGGATGCGCCGTGATAGAAAAAGACCTGGGTCAATTGAGCTTGCCGGCGCGTTGCAGCAGATAGTGGGCCAGGAGCGGCACCGGCCGGCCAGTGGCGCCCTTGTCCGCGCCCGATTTCCAGGCCGTGCCGGCGATGTCGAGGTGGGCCCAGGCGTATTTCTTGGCAAAGCGCGACAGGAAGCAGGCGGCGGTCACGGGGCCGGCCCAGCGCCCGCCGCTATTGGCCATGTCGGCGAAGGGGCTTTTCAGCAAATCCTGGTAATCGTCCCACAGCGGCAGGTGCCAGGCGCGGTCGTGCGCCTCGTCGCCTGCGTCGAGCAGTTCGCGGGCGAGGCTGTCTTTATTGGAGAACAGGCCGCTGGCAACGCTGCCCAGGGCGACGACGCAGGCGCCGGTCAGGGTGGCGACGTCGATCACCGTGTCGGGCGCGAAGCGTTCCGCGTAACTGAGGGCATCGCACAAAATCAGCCGGCCCTCGGCGTCGGTATTGAGAATTTCGATGGTCTGACCGGATAGCGAGGCGACGATGTCGCCGGGGCGGGCGGCGTTGCCGCCCGGCATGTTCTCGGCGGCCGGGATCAGCACCTTCAGATTGATGGGCAGCTTCATCAGGGCCGCCGCGACGAGAGCGCCGAGCACGCTGGCGGCCCCGCACATGTCGTATTTCATCTCATCCATGTCGGCGGCCGGCTTGAGCGACACGCCGCCGCTATCGAAGGTGATGCCCTTGCCGACCAGCGCCAGCGGCTTCTCGTTGGAGCGGGCGCCCTTGTAGCCGAGCACGATCAGCTTGGGCGGCTGGTGCGTGCCATTGGCGACCGACAGCAGCGCGTTCATGCCGAGTTTTTCCATGTCGGCGCGTTCGAGAATCTCGCACTGGAGGCCCAACTCGTCGGCCAGGGCCTGCGCCCGGGTAGCGAGATAGGCCGGGTTGCAGACATTTGGCGGCAGGTTGCCGAGATCTTTCGCCAAGGCCATGCCTTCGGCGATGGCGAGACCCTGGAGCAGCGCTTCTTCGGCCTGGGCCTGCTCGTTGCGGCGCTCGACGCCCAGCGTCAGTTTGCGCAGCGGACGGCGGACTTCATCCTTCTTGCTCTTGAATTGATCGAAGCGATAGATCGCGTCGCGGGCGACCATCACGGTCTGGCGGATGCGCCAGGCGATGTCGCGTTTCTTGACGGAAAGTTCGGTGAGAAAAATGGAGGCATCGAAAGCGCCCGTCTCGTTCAGCGTCTTGACCGTGGTGCGAATGGCCTGGACAAACTCCTTCTCGCGGAAATCCTTTTCCTTGCCAAGGCCGACCAGCAGCACGCGGTCGCACAGGGTGCCGGGCACATTGTGCAGCAGCAGGGTAGAGCCGCTCTTGCCGTCCATGTCGCCGCGCCGGATGATGTCGCCAATGTGGCCGCCGGCGGCCTTGTCGAGCAGTTCGGCGTGAAGGGTCAATTTGCGCGACTCAAAGACGCCGACCACGACGCAGCCGCTGCGCTGCTTTTCCGGGCTACCGCTTTTTATGCTAAATTCCACAGGCTGCTCCTGATTGGGAAAATATCGATATTCGCGGGATTATCCCCGTTTTTTTTTGGTTTCGTAAAGATGATATTCGAGCGCGCCGCCCGGCGCGAATTCGCCCAGGCAGCCACCGGCATCAGCGTTGCGCTGTTGGCCATCCTGACTTCCACCCAATTGATTCGCCTGCTCAAGGATGCGGCCGGCGGGCGCATCGTGCCGGAGGCCGTCGCCTCCTTGCTCGGCTTTGCCGCCTTGAATTTCATGCCGGTTTTGCTGTCGCTGACGCTTTTTGTTTCCATTTTGCTCAGTTTGTCGCGCGCCTACCGGGATTCGGAAATGGTCATCTGGTTTACCAGCGGCCAGCCCTTGACGGCCTGGATGCGTCCGGTGCTGCGCTTTTCGCTGCCCATCGTCGGCGCCATCGCCGTGCTGACCTGGTTTTTGTCGCCGTGGGCCATTTATAGCCGCGACGAATATCGGCAAAAGCTGTCGGCGCGCAGCGAGTTGGCCCAGGTGTCGCCCGGCGCGTTTCAGGAGGCCAGCGGCGGCCGGCGAGTGCTGTTCGTCGAGGCCCTGGCCGAGGATGCCAGCACGGTTGGCAATGTTTTCGTCGCCTCGGTGCAGGAGGGCAGGCTGGGGGTGGTGATGTCCGATACCGGCCATCAGCGCGTTGCCGAAAATGGCGACCGCTTCGTGGTGCTGGAAAACGGGAGCCGCTACGAGGTCGAGCCGGGAACGCCGGAATTCAGGGTCATGGAGTTCGAGCGCTACCATGTGCGCGTCGAGGAGGGCGAGGCCAGGCCGCTGGATCGCTCGCCGAAAACCATGCCGATGACCGAGCTCCTTTTTGAGCGCAGCGACAAGGCGCGCGGCGAACTGGTGTGGCGGGTCGGCGTGCCGGTGTCGGCGCTGGTTCTGGCGCTTCTGGCCATTCCGCTCGGCTTTGTCAATCCGCGGGCGGGGCGTTCGGCCAATTTGCTGATCGCCATTCCGACCTATGCCATCTACAACAATCTCCTGTCGATCAGCCAGGCCTGGGTGGAGCAGGGCCGCCTGTCGTTCTGGATCGCCTTGTGGGCGGTTCATGCGCTGATGCTGCTGCCCTTGCTGGTCTTGTTCTTCCAGCGCATGAGCGTTGGCAATCCCTTCTCCCGGAGGCGTCGCTGATGTTCCGCCTCTGCCTGTACCAGCGCTATGTGATGCGCGAAACCCTGGCCGCGGTCTTTCTCGTTCTGCTGGCCTTCTTGGCCTTGTTCAGCTTTTTCGACCTGATCAACGAATTGCGCAATGTCGGCAAGGCCTACGAACTCGGGCATGCAATCCTGACCGTCGCCCTCAATCTGCCCGGCTTCATCTACGAGCTGATTCCGATCGCGGCGCTGATCGGCTCGCTCTATGCGTTGTCGACCCTGGCGCGGCATTCGGAAATCACGGTATTGCGCGCGTCAGGCCTCGCCACCGGCGAATTGCTCCTGACCCTGTTTCGGGTCGCGGGCCTCCTGGCCTTATTGACCTTTTTTGTCGGCGAGGCGCTGGTGCCCTTCTCCGAGCGCGTCGGCAACGAGATCCGGGCCAAGGCGCTGAGCGGCGCCGTCGCCCAGCAGGGCTTCTCGTCGGGCCTGTGGGTCAAGGACGGGCGCAGCTTCATCAATATTCGCAGGGTGACCCCCGATTCGGACCTGCGCGAATTGCGCATCTACAAGTTCGACTCGAACAATGCCCTGGAGTCGGTGGTCGATGCCGAGGAAGGGCATTTCGATGCCTCCGGGTTCTGGCAGTTAAATAATGTCTCGCGTACGACGCTCTCTGGGGATGTGGCGCGCGTCGAGCATTTGCCGAGCATGCCCTGGACCTCGGCGGTGACGCCCAGTCTGCTGTCGGTCTTGATGGTGGCTCCCGGGCGGATGACGCTGGTCGATCTCGTGAGCTTCACCCGGCATCTGTCGGAAAACCGGCAGCAGACCGAACGCTACGAAATCGCCATCTGGAAGAAGCTCATTTATCCGCTGACGGCCTTTGTCATGGTGGCGCTGGCGCTGCCCTTTGGCTATTCGCACAACCGCGTGGGCGGGGTCAGCCTGAAAATCTTCGCGGGCGTCATGCTCGGCATTCTGTTCTATGCGCTGAACGGCCTGTTTTCGAATCTTGGCATCATCAATTCCTGGCCGCCGTTTGCCAGCGCCATGGCGCCATCGGCGATGTTCCTGCTGGCCGCGGCCGTCATGCTGTGGTGGGTCGAGCGGCGCTGATCAGCGGGGCTGGCTGAGGATGCGGGTGCCGGCGATGCGGTCGTGCAGGAACTGGCGCTCGGGGTCGATCAGCGCCCACAGGATGCCGACGCCGAACAGAATGCTCGGCCAGGCGGCGAGATAGCGCAAAACGGCCTGGATCGGCCGCAGCGGCGCGCCATCGGCGCTGACGAGGCGAAGTCTCCAGGTTTTCATCGGTAAAGTCTGGCCGCCGTGCAACCAGAACCAGACGAAATACAGCATCAGCAAGAGCAACAAATGCAGCCACAACAGGCGCGGGCCGACGCCCATGCCCATGCCGGCGAGCAGCGCCTGCGGCAGCCAGAAGCCGATCAGCAGCACGGCGAACACGACCAGGCCTTCGTACAGCATGGCGGCCAGACGCCGGCCGATGCCGGCGAGCGGCGCGCCGCTCATGGCCTGCCGGCCGCCACGGCGGGCGGCGCAGGGGAAAATTGTCGAAGAGAAGCCAAGATTTTCTTTCGGTAATAGCCGCTAGGGCAGGGGATGGAGCCTTCAAACCTCGCCCGGAATTCTGAGCGGAATCTTGACCGAAAACCGGCGCTAGATTAAGGTTATGCCCTTTGAGCAACAGCTTTTTTGGGTTTGAGAATGATGATCAGCGGTGCGGAAATTGTAATCAGGTGCCTGCAGGAAGAAAAGGTCGATTGTGTTTTCGGCTACCCCGGTGGGTCCGTTCTGCACATTTATGACGCGCTGTTCAAGCAGGACGAGGTCAAGCACATTCTGGTCCGCCACGAGCAGGCCGCGGTTCATGCCGCCGATGCCTATTCGCGCTCCTCGCAGCGGGTTGGCGTGGCGCTGGTGACTTCCGGCCCCGGCGTGACCAATACGATTACCGGCATTGCCACCGCCTACATGGATTCCATTCCGATGGTCGTGCTGTGCGGTCAGGTGCCGACGCAATACATCGGCCAGGACGCCTTCCAGGAGTGCGATGCGGTTGGCATCACTCGGCCCTGCGTCAAGCACAATTTCCTGGTCAAGGACGTCAAGGATCTGGCGGCTACCATCAAGAAGGCTTTCCACATCGCCTCCACCGGCCGTCCCGGGCCGGTCGTGGTCGATATCCCCAAGGATGTCACCGCCCAGATGGCCGAGTTCGAGTATCCGAAATCCATCCAGATGCGCTCCTACAATCCGGTGGTCAAGGGGCATCTCGGCCAGATCAAGAAGGCCGTGCAGGTATTGCAGGAGGCCAAGCGCCCGATCATCTACACCGGCGGCGGCCTGATTTTGTCGGAGGCTTCCGCGAAGCTGACCCGGATCGCCCGCCAACTGGGCTTTCCGGTCACCAGCACCCTGATGGGTCTGGGCGGCTATCCGGCCACCGACCGCCAGTTCGTCGGCATGCTCGGCATGCACGGCACCTTCGAAGCCAATAACGCGATGCATTACGCCGACGTGGTTCTGGCCATTGGCGCGCGTTTCGACGATCGCGTGATCGGCAATCCCGAGCATTTCGGCGAGGAAAAGCGGCGCATCATCCACATCGACATCGACCCCTCGTCGATTTCCAAGCGCGTCCGGGTCGATGTGCCCATCGTCGGCAACGTGGCCGATGTGCTCGACGAAATGCAAAAGCTCATCGACGCCGGCTTCAAGACCGATCCGGAAGTGGCCGACTGGTGGAAGCAGATCGACGCCTGGCGCGGGCGCAAGTCGCTCTCCTATCGTCAGGATGACAAGATCATGCCGCAGTTCGTCGTCGAGAAGCTGTATGAAGTCACCGGCGGCGATGCTTTTGTCACCTCCGACGTTGGCCAGCATCAGATGTTCGCCGCGCAATATTACAAATTCGACAAGCCGCGCCGCTGGATCAATTCCGGCGGCCTGGGGACCATGGGCGTCGGCCTGCCCTTTGGCATGGGCGTGCTGATGGCCAATCCGGAGGCGCAGGTCGCCTGCATCACCGGCGAAGGCTCGATCCAGATGTGCATCCAGGAAATGTCGACCTGCAAGCAGTACGGCTTCCCGATCAAGATCATCAATCTCAACAACGGCATGCTGGGCATGGTCCGCCAGTGGCAGGAGATGTTCTATTCCAAGCGCTACTCCCAGTCCTACGTCACCTCGCTGCCCGATTTCGTCAAGTTGGCCGAGGCCTACGGCCATGTCGGCATGCGCATCGAAAGGCCGGAGGATGTCGAGCCGGCGCTGCGAAAAGCTTTCACCGAGCACAAGGACGATCTGGTGTTCATGGATTTCATCATTGATCCGACCGCCAACGTCTTCCCGATGGTCGCCGCTGGCAAGGGCTTGACCGAAATGATCCTCGCCGAAGAACTGTAAGCGGGGAAGGAACACACCATGCGACACATCATTTCCATTTTGATCGAAAACGAAGCGGGCGCGTTGTCCCGCGTCGCCGGGCTGTTCTCCGCCCGAGGTTACAATATCGAATCGCTGACCGTGGCGCCGACGGAAGATCCCTCGCTGTCCCGGATGACCATCCTGACCTGGGGCTCGGACGACGTGCTCGAACAGATCACCAAGCAGCTCAACAAGCTGGTTGATGTGGTCAAGGTGGTCGATCTCTCCGAGGCCCCTCATGTCGAGCGCGAACTGATGCTGATCAAGGTTCGCGCCACCGGCAAGGACCGCGATGAGATGAAGCGCATGGCCGATATTTTCCGCGGCCGCATCATCGACGTCACCGAGACGACTTATGTCATCGAGTTGACCGGCGCCAGTTCCAAACTCGATTCTTTCATCGCCGCGCTTGATGACGGCCTGATTCTCGAAACGGTTCGTACCGGCGTTTGCGGCGTGGGCCGCGGCGACCGTATTCTTAAAGTTTAACTATCTGCTTACAAAGAGGATTTCATGAAAGTTTATTACGACAAAGACGCCGATCTCTCGCTCATCAAGGGCAAGAAGGTCACTATCGTGGGCTACGGTTCGCAGGGCCACGCCCATGCGCTGAACCTCAAGGACTCCGGCGTCGAGGTCACGGTCGGCCTGCGCAAGGACGGCGCGTCCTGGAAGAAGGCCGAAGCGGCCGGCCTCAAGGTCGAGGAAATCGCCAAGGCCGTCAAGGATGCCGATGTCGTCATGATTCTGTTGCCGGATGAGAACATCCCGCAGGTGTACAACGAGGAAGTCGCGCCGAACCTGAAGACGGGCGCCGCGCTCGCCTTCGCCCACGGCTTCAACGTGCATTACAACCAGGTCGTGCCGCGCGCCGACGTGGATGTGATCATGGTCGCGCCCAAGGGCCCCGGCCACACCGTGCGTTCCGAGTACCTGAAGGGCGGCGGCGTGCCCTCGCTGATCGCCGTCTACCAGGACAAGACCGGCAAGGCCAAGGACATCGCGCTGTCCTACGCCGCGGCCAATGGCGGCACCAAGGGCGGCGTCATCGAGACCAATTTCCGCGAAGAAACCGAAACCGATCTGTTCGGCGAGCAGGCCGTGCTGTGCGGCGGCGCGGTCGAGCTGGTCAAGATGGGCTTCGAGACCCTGGTCGAAGCCGGCTACGCGCCGGAAATGGCCTATTTCGAGTGTCTGCATGAATTGAAGCTGATCGTCGACCTGATGTACGAGGGCGGCATCGCCAACATGAATTACTCCATCTCGAACAATGCCGAGTACGGCGAGTACGTGACCGGTCCGGAAGTCATCAACGAAGCTTCGCGCGAAGCCATGCGCAATGCGCTGAAGCGCATCCAGAACGGCGATTACGCCAAGGCCTTCATCCTCGAAGGGCGCACCAATTATCCGAGCATGACCGCCCGCCGCCGCCTGAACGCCGCTCACCCGATCGAGCAGGTCGGCGAAAAGCTGCGCGACATGATGCCGTGGATCAAGAAGAACAAGCTGGTCGATCAGTCCAAGAACTGAGTGATTGCCGGCTCGACGATGCGTCGTTGCTCGCGCTTTCCGTACTATAGAACCGGCGATTAAGGGTTGCACTGTAGGGGCACGGCATGCCGTGCCCCTACAGGAAATGGCAATGAAATCATC
>Ga0209737_10002924_pt1 | contig 11913 bp, 13 predicted proteins | sample TergutCu122P3_FD_187284 | JGI IMG/M metagenome (GOLD analysis project Ga0209737, IMG submission 187284) | Cubitermes ugandensis P3 segment gut microbial communities from Kakamega Forest, Kenya - Cu122 P3 (SPAdes) (version 2) | ecosystem: Host-associated > Arthropoda: Insects > Digestive system... | reverse complement strand
GTTCATTTCTAATCGGCATCCTCCAAAGATTTTCACCTGTTTTTTCGCCGCTTTCAAAAAGAGAATTTGCCAAATCATCATTGTTTGAAAACATTCCCGCAATTGTGTAGCCCAAAGCAATGACAATCGCACCCGTAAGTGTCGCCAAATCAACAATTTCTTTAGGTTGGTAATTTTTGATTATGTAAGAAAAAGCATCAGCCAAAATCAAGCGACCTTCAGCATCCGTATTCAAAACTTCTACAGATTTTCCTGCATAATTTTTATATACATCACCGACAAAATACGCGTCTTTGCCGATTGCACTTTGAGCTGTCGGAATTACTGCAATAAAATTAACTTCAGGATTAAGTTGTGCCGCCGCAGAAAGTGTTCCTAAAACCGCAGCAGCGCCAGCCATATCGTGCCGCATTGATTCCATTGAGCCGCTCGGTTTCAAATTTAAGCCGCCGGAATCAAAAGTAAGTCCTTTACCGACAATTGCCGTATATTCTTTGCTGTTTTTATTGCCGTTATATTTAACAATAGCAAGCCGAGGCGGAGTTGCCGAACCTTTTCCGACCGCCCATAAAAGCCCGAGTCCTTTTTCACGGATTTCTTTATCATCCAAAATTTCTACGCTCATATTTTTGTTCGTTTCTGCGATTTTTTTAGCCTCATTTGCTAAATATTCAGGAGTAACTATTGCAGCATTTTCGTTTATCAAGTCCCGTGCAAAATTCACGCTTTCGGCAACAATTTGTGTTGAGATAAGGTATTCAGGGTTAAAATTAATGTGTAAGTTTTCGATTTTTGATTTTTTTTCACCTATATATTTATCATAATAGTAATTCCCTAACACAGCGCCTTCTACCGCCACTTTTGCATAGGTTTCGATATTTTTTGGCAGGATAATTTCTACACTTTCTCTTTTGATTTTATTTACTGCACGAATTGCATTTGCCGTTGCATTCCTGAATGCAGTTAAATCTCCACTATTTTTTCCGAGTCCCGCATAAATAATAACATTTTCGCCGTCATATCTGACAGCCGTTTCACCGCTTTTTGCTTCAAAATCAATAATTTTTGCGTCATCTTCGCTCAAAAACTTGATAGTTGTTTTGGGATTTTTGGTGTTAAGAATTTTCATTTTTGTTCCTTTCATAACGTTTTTTGGTATAAAAATACATTTTTTTATGGTAATTTATTTAGGAATTATATTAAATATCTCTTTTTCACAAAACCATAAATTATTTTAGAAATACCAAGAACATAGAAACATCGAGATTTTCTCGGTTTTTTTCATATTTTTTGTTTTTAATTAACAAGCAGACAAACCGCCTTATGGCTGTTCTGTCTGTCTGCCTGTTAATTAAAATATGGGTATAATTCTATGTTCTTGGTAAAACTATGATTTATGGGCAGAACAGCCTTTTTCGGTTATTTCTTTCCATAAATTTAACAACTAACAGAAGTGTTTTACTTCAAAAAGGAGTGTTTTTATGGGTAAATTATTAACTGCAATTATTGTGCTAATGTTATGCTTATCTGTGTTTGCTCAAAATGAGAAAAAATGGCTTTATTTCGGAACTCGTGTCGGTGGCGGTATTGGTATGAGCACTCCTGATAAAAACAATGACGTCTACAGGGAAATTGGAGATGGAGAATATTTGGTTAGTTTAAAACGCAATATCGGTTCGTTTGATATTGCTCCTTTTTTTATAAGCGTCCAATTTACTGATATTTTCGCACTTCAAACAGAACTATTTTTTACACGCTATAGTTATGGCAGTATTGAAAAAGAAGGTGCTGACTGGGATTATTGTATTTTAAGCAGAAAAGCAGTTGTGATTCCAATTTTAACACAAATTACATTGTTCGACAGAAAATTAAGACTTTTTGCGGGACTACATATAACAGGTAATTTAGAGAAAGTCGATGAATATAATGGAGCAAATTTTGACGAAATTTGGAAAGAAGATGGTAAAATACATTCAAAGAAATATAATGGCATGGACCGACACGGCGGTTTTTCCATTGATGTGGAGTATCCAATAGGCGGATTAGTTGTTGGCACAGCATTCGGATTCAAAGCAGGACCGGGTAACATAATATTTGATATTCGCTATCTTGCGGACATTGGAAATGTTAAACTGGTTAGTTATTCAGGCAGTATTTTTATAGGTGGCGGTGCTTATCGAGAAAATTTGGTCCATCGTGCTAAATTGAGTTTTACTGCTGGTTATGAATTTGGTGTAATAAATAGAAAGTAAAAATATATTTTTGTAAAGGCTGTTTGCTTTATGTGGTAGCCTTTTTTCTTAGGCAAATATTATTTTACTACTAAATTTGATTTAGGAAACATAGATGAGCAATTTGACAAAAGCAACAGAAGAAAACAAAAATTTAATTGTTGCAAATGAAATAGAATCACGAATTTTTAATATTCGCGGTTTACAGGTTATGTTAGACAGGGATTTGGCAGAATTGTATGGGGTTGAAACCAGAGTATTAAACCAAGCAGTTAAAAGAAACCCTGAAAGATTTCCATCTTCGTTTATGTTTCAGTTAAACGAAATAGAGTTCAATAATTGGAAATCACAATCTGTGATGTCCATTGAAGATAAAATGGGGTTAAGGCGACCACCTTACGCATTCACCGAACAGGGTGTTTCTATGCTTTCTTCTGTGCTTCATAGCCCAACTGCAATTTCTATAAGTATCAGAATAATGGAAACTTTCATTGCAATGCGAAAATTTATTTTTACAAATATTGGGCTTGTTCAAAGAATTGAGAGTTTAGAAATCAAAGAAATAAATGTAGGGAATTAAAACATGTCGAAAGAAATGATTTCAAAAACGCCGCAAATTGAAAAAGTCGTGCTTGCAGGGCTTCATCTTACTCAAACGCCGAAAGATATTTTTGACGAAGACTTGGCGGAAATGCAAATGCTTTGTACGACTGCGGGAACAGAAGTTATAAAAACTATTGTGCAAAAAACACAGAAACCGCAAGCTTCCACTTATTTTGGTGTGGGGAAATTAAAAGAAATCAAAGAATTTATGGAAGAAAACGAATGTGAAACGCTTGTTATTGATGCAGAACTTCGACCAAGCCAAATTCAAAACATCGAACAAATTGTCGGCAAAAAAATAATTGACAGAAGTCAACTAATTTTGGATATTTTTTCACTTCACGCACGGACTGCCGAATCAAAAACGCAGGTTGAACTCGCACAACTTGAAGTACTTTATCCGCGGCTTACAAATATGTGGGCACACTTATCACGAATGCACGCAGGAGTCGGAACTCGCGGACCGGGAGAAACACAGCTTGAAACCGACAGACGAATTGTGCAGAAGAAAATTTCGCAGTTGAAAGAACGATTAAAAAAAATAGAAAAAGTCCGGGAAACACAAAGCAAAGGACGGCGTGATGAATTTTTGTGTGCGTTGGTCGGCTATACAAATGTCGGAAAAAGCACAATTTTAAATGCTATTTGCGGAAGTGATGTTTTAGTAGAAAACAAACTTTTTGCAACGCTTGACACAAGCACTCGCAAAACACGGATTTCAGGTGCCGGTGATATTATTATGAGTGACACAGTTGGATTTTTACGCAAACTTCCGCACGATTTGGTCGCATCATTTAGAAGTACACTCGAAACGCTTGTGGAAGCGGACTTGTTGCTTGTTGTTATGGATGCTTCTACAAAATGGTATAAACAGCAAATGCAGGTTGTCAGAGAAGTTGTTGCCGATTTAGGCGCAGAAAACAAACCTATTATGGTAATTTTCAATAAAGAGGATTTACTTGAAAATCCGCTTGACAAAATAGAAATTGAAAATGAATATCCTAATGCCGTTTTTGTTTCGGCACTAAATAAAAAATCGGTAGAAGAACTAAAAATCGAAATCGGCGAAGCAATTGAAGCCGTTCGGCGCTCTGTTTTAAGTGAAAAAGCAATAGAAAAAGCACAAAAACCAAAAATTATCGTCGGTTAGGTTTACCGGAATATATATTTCCTTAAAATTTAAATAAGGGGAATTATTATGATTATTAAAAAGCTTATCATTTTTGCAATTTTAGTATTAGTCGTATTTACATTCGCAGAAGAAAAATATGCAGGACGAAAACTTGTTGGTTATGTACCTATTTGGACTAGCGGAGCACCGGTTTACACGGTTCAAAGCAATATTAAAAAAATTGATTTTTCAAAACTTAGCCATGCAATAATTCCTTTTATTTTTTCGGACGCTTTCGGTAATATAACTTATTATGATAATTATCAAACAGGAGCGTGGTCACCGGAAAATACGGTTGATAGTATAATCGCAATATCCAAACAAAATAACACAAAGACGCTCATTTCACTTGGTTCGACAGTTGGCGGTTGGAATATGACAAAAAATCCCGAAGCAAGAACCAATTTTATAAAAAATATCAAAAATCTTATGGCAGCAAAACAAATTGACGGACTTGACCTTGACCTTGAAGGCGGCTGGGGAAGCGAAATGCCGTTTTATATTGACGAATATATACTTTTGGCAAAAGAACTTCGAGATAGTTTGGCAGGAGAATTTCTTTTAACTGCGGCAATCGGTGCTATGAAAGAAAGTTGGCTGGGTGTTCCTCTGTGGAACAAAGAGTTTGTAGAGTTGATGGACTGGGTTAATATAATGGTTTACGATTTGCATTTGTGGGGCGCAGATGATATTAAAAATCCATCAGGTATGCAAGACCAAATAAACGCCGCTAAAACATGGGGAGAATACCTTGACAAGGAAAAATTAGTTTTTGGTGTTCCTTTTTATTCCAATGGCTGGGATTACGACAACAATGAACGTTATTCAAATGAAATAAATTGGTGGCACGGACCAACCGAAACCGATTCATCGTTATGGACATGGTATCCGAACGAAGTTTACAATTATTTCATATTGGATTCACTTTTTCAACCACACCCCGATGCCGATTCAATTCTCGTTACACAAGACGATAAACTTTGGCTTAACACTCCTTACAGCGGCATGGGATTTCGCGGCTCGCACAACGGAATAATTTACTTAAACGGACAAACAACTTTGAAAAACAAAGCAAAATGGGCGATTGATTCCGGTTACGGCGGAATTATGATTTGGGAGGTAACCGGCGATGTTCCGACAAATCATCCCCGTTCACTTCTTGCGGCACTTGCCGAACAATTTGAAGAAAGTACTAAAGACTTAACTACAATTTCACGAAAACAAGCTGCAATAAAAAATACATTTTCTCTTTCCATTCAAAATCGTGTGCTAAAAATCGCGCTTTCAAATAGTAATTTGGCTGATATAAAGATTTTTGACAGCAAAGGAAAAGTTTTGTATAGAGATAGCAAAAATGCAAAAGAAATTTCAATAAATCTTAATAAAAAGCAATTTTCAAATGGAATTTATTTTCTGCAAGTTGCACAAAACGGAAGTGTGAAATCAGCGAAGTTTTTGATAAAATAATTATTTATCTAAAACTTCTATGGCTTTCAAATAAGTTTCTTTCGGATAAAGCCCGATAAGGCGGTCAAGATATTGCATATTCTTGAAAAATGCTACAAACGGGATACTATTTGCTTTAAATGCCTGCTGAATTGCTGGCAGGCTATCAATATTTATTCGATAAAACTGAACATTTTCGTTTTCATTGGAAATTTCCGTCAAAATCGGGTCAAGCATTTTACAAGGTTTACACCAATCGGCATATAAATCAAAAACCAAAAGTTTGTTCGGCTGCTTCAAAACATTTTGAAACACTTCAATATGTTTAATTTCAATCGGTTCTGCTGAAATCACACAGATAATAAGTAAAACAATAAATATAATTTTTTGCATTGTCAAAACTCCTTTTCACATAAAATAATATCTTTTTCGACACTTTCGCGAAATTCTTTTAATAATATCTTATTTTCTTCAAGCACAACATAAGTCGGCAATTCAAACCAAACTCCGCTATTTGCATAAATTTTATTGTTTTTCGCCGTCAAATCAGAAACATGAGAATGTCCCATAATCAAAATATCGCAGCTTTTCTTGTCGGCAAAATTAAAAGCGTATTGGCGATATTTTTCTTTTTTCGCTTCGCCTTTAATTTCATATTTATTTTTTTTACGGCTTAAATCGCTCAATGTTTCGGCAAGCCAAACGGCAAAAGTTGACGGCAAAAGTTTATATAAAAATTGGAAAAAGTTGTTTGTTAAGATGAATTTCACAACAAAAAATGCAAAATTACCTGAAAGTCCATCACCATGAATACACAAAACATTTTTACCGTTTTGTTCAAATTTTATTTCTTTATCAAAAACATAAAAACCTAAATTTTCAAAGAATTTCCCGCGGATAAAATCATGATTCCCGCGGATAATAAAAATTTTGATGCCTCGATTTTTTACATTTAATAAAATCGCAAAAATTTCAATAAATTTTGCCGGAACAAAATTTTTATATTCAATCCAAAAGTCGAAAAAATCACCAAGAATATAAAGCTCGTCGTCGCTTGAAAGATTTTTCTCACAAAAATCTTTAAAATTAGATAATGCAGGAAAGTCACTTTGTCCAATTGTTCCGAAATGAAAATCGGAAACGAAAAATCTCATTCCCAATCGTCCGTTGCGGTAAAATCTTCCGCCATTTCCTTGAAATTTGCATCGCTGTCAAATTTCGTACCGAAAACCAACTCACGAACTTCCGGTTCTTCTTCAATATCTTCTACGATTGGAATTGCATCTTTGTCTCTGAAAAATTCATCAGTATCAATTTCATCATCAAGAATTTGCATAAGCGTCCTTTTGGTTTATTTTTTAATTTGCGCAAATATAGTTTATTAGTGAGGGTAATTGTCAAGGGGAATGTTAAGAAATTTCAACAATTATCCTTTTCCCGATTTCTTCACGGCTTACATCCGTCAGTTTTTTGCTCTCAAAAAGCTCCGTATCGTCCAAAACAACACTTTTGTATAAATATATCTTTCCATCTTTTTTAAGCATTTTTTGCATAGGTTTCACAAATTCAGGCAATATTTTAACCGAACGACAGGTTACGCAATCAAAAAATGAATAATATTTCTGCGGAACATCTTCTATTCTCGAATGAATTGTATTGCAATTTTTAAGCTCAATTTTTTCACACATTTTATCAATTGCCGAAAGTTTTTTCCGAACGCTATCAAGCATAAAAATTTGTGATTCGGGATAAATTATTGCCAAAGGAATCCCAGGAAGTCCGCCACCCGTACCGAAATCGCAGATTTTTTTACCATTTAAATCAACACCGGCATCTAAAATAAGCAGGCTATCTAAAAAGTGAATTGTCCACAAATCGTCAAGATTTGTTTGTCGTGAAAATAAATTGATTTGTGAATTGATTTCACAAAGCTGTACAAAAAAAATGTCGAATTTTGCTATAATTTCTAAAAGTTTTTCTCCTTCAAATTTAGTTTTCAAAAAATTCAAAAAAATTTCACGATTATTCATACTGCTATTTCCTTTACAAAACACTTTATGTTTTCTTGTTTTTGATTGTTTAAGTTTCGTAAAATCTCAAATAAATCCGTTTCGTTCGTATCAATTTCAAACCCTGCCGTACCGATTGTGTGTAAATAATGACTATCCGAAGAAGTAATAATTTGCATTTTCTCGTAAGGGTTTGATGCGCCAAATCCGCCTTTCCGCACAAATCCTGATGATAATTCAATAGCAGAAAACGGCAAATCAGGCAAAAAACCGAGCTGTACCAAAATACTGAAAATATTTTTGTCAATATGTGCAGGAATTGCTAAGCCACCAAATTTTTGAGCCAATTGAACGACTTCATCAACAGAATAGGAAGATGCCACCGAAAGATAAAAGTCAATTTCTCCAATAATTTCTTCTTCTGCGTTTACAACAATTTGCTCGCCCATTTTTTCGCTGTCAAGCGGCGTTTTAAAAAGTGAATCTTCAATTAAAGCACCAAAACGAAAGGCGTTTTTAAGATTATCAAAAAGACAAACTATATGAGCTTCTTCTGCCGTCATAACTTCGATTCCGGGAATAAAACCAAGCCCGTATTTTTTAGCAACAGCGGCAAATGCTTCACAATTTCTTGTCGTGTTGTGGTCGCAAAGAGCAATGTGTGTGAGATTTTGTTTCAAAGCTTGTTCTACAACGCTTTCAGGTCCCATTTCCAAGTCACCGCAAGGAGAAAGACAGGAGTGAATGTGCAAATCGGCACGAATCATAATTTCTCGTTAGTCAATAATGACATTCGATTCGGGTGAAATTAAGAAATGTTTGGGATTCAACGCTTTGCCGTCTCTTCGCACTTCATAATGCAAATGCGGCCCCGTGCTTAATCCCGAATTTCCAAGTGATGCAATAATATCACCTCGTTTAACGCGGTCGCCAACTTTTACTTTTGTTTCTGCAAGGTGTGCGTATCGAGTGTTATATCCGCTTCGTTTGTGTTCGATTTCTATCAAATTTCCATAACCGTTAGAAACGCCGGAAAAAACAACAATTCCGTCGGCTGGTGCTTTAATCGGCATCCACTTCGCATTTGCGATGTCAATTCCCTGATGTTGCAAATATCCGTCAAGAACAGGGTGAAATCTATTGCCGAAATCTGATGTAATTCGTCCTAAAACAGGATAAATTGATGGTTTTTCAGAGAAATAATTACTTTGTCTGTCGGCTTCTTCTCGAATGTTTTCCAAACGAGTTTTCAAGAAGTCAACCTGTCTTTTATTGCCGGCAATATCTTCTTCGGCAACCGCAATACTTTTTTCCAAAGGTGAACCAAGCATCATTCTTGCTTTGTCGCTAATAGACGAACGACCACCGATACTCTGCTTTTTAATTTCATCCGGTGTCGGTGAAATTCCATAATGAAGCGATAAATCCGTTTCTAATCTTGAAATTACTTCAACAATACCTGCTTCATTTTTAACTTGCTCTTTAAGAGATTTAAGCGTAGAAACGAGTTTTTTATTCTCCGTTTTAACTTCTCTGTAAGCAATTTCGGCACGAAGTATTGAATATGTGTGAAAAATTCCAAAACCCGCCAGCGCAAAAAACAAAGCTGCTGCTGCAAGTGAAAGATAAATTACAAATCCATTTACATTTACTATTAAAGGTATTTTGGTAATCTTTTTGTTGCTTCCAAACACCAAAAGAAAATTCTTTTTAATACGAACCTCACAGAAAAATCTACTTTTAGAGTAAGAAAATAATAAATATGCAATATGGTTTGTCGAATTTTTTTAATTTTTTTGTTTTTTTGTTTTTTGAAAAAGAGCATCCAACACTGCAATTGTCGGATAAAAAACGCCTTTTTTCATATCTTTACACTCTATTGTTTCATAATTCCAAAGTATTTTGTTCTTTATTATTTCATCAATATTTTGTGTTGAATTTATTTTTATGTTATTTTTACCACAATATTTTGTAGTTTCAATCGATTTACAAATATCCGAAAACTTAAGGTTTTTCTCACTAAATTTACTTACTAAAATTGACACTCCTGCTGGCAAAAGTCGCCTTCTTGCACCTTCAGCGGCAACTTCATTTAGACGGCTATTTGGACTCATTGTATCGTTTGCACGCTTAAATTTTTTTGAAATGAATGCAAAAAACCACGAAATCGGGTAAAAAATTATGTATAAAATCAAAAATAACCAACTACATCTATAAGTTAGTTCAAACGAATAAACCCTAAAAAGCGATTTTGGAAATAATTCGCATGTAATAAAAACAATTATCGTCAAAATTATAGTTTCTAAACTTTCGGGAATTCCTTGCTTAAAAATCTCCAAAATTATTCCGCCGAATGCAAAAGTCATTAAAACGAGTGTAATGTTATTACCGATTAAAATTGTTGTAATAACTTTTTCTTTGTCTTTAAGAAGAAATTTCAAAACTTTCGCTGATTTTTTGCCCCGTTTTGCAAGTGCATTGATTTTTAGCTCATTTACCGAAAGAAATCCGATTTCAAATCCCGAACATAAAAATGAAATTACCCAAGCACTCATAAAAAGTAATAAAAACCACGCCATTTAAACCTTACTTTCCAAAATTACCTGTGCAACGCAATATTCTTTTTCGTGGCTCACCGATGAATGAATTTTTGCAATTTTTTGATTTTGAAATTCTTCTTTAAGTTTTTCGTCAAGAATTCTAATAAACGGCTTTTTTCCGCTCTCGTTAATAAATTCAATTGACTGCCAGCTCGAAATTTCCTGCAACTCTTCGGGAAGTGCTTTATAAAATGCTTCTTTTATTGCCCATCGAACCGCGAAATTTTGTGAGGAATTCTTAAATTTTTCGCAATATTCAATTTCGTTTGAAGTAAAAATCTTTTCTTTGAATTTTTGTGAATAGTTTTTTGCGAGAACTTTTTCCACTCGCTCAACTTTGCAAATATCAATCCCAATCCCAACAATCATTATGTGATTCTTTCGGCTTTCGGCTCGCGAGTCATCAAATCAATAACGGCATCATGCGGAGATTTTCCTTCGTAGAGCGCCTTATAAATTTCACTTGTAATAGGCATTTCAATTCCCATTTTTTGCGAAAGTGAGTAGAGAGACTTAGCTGTAGTCACGCCTTCGGCAACCATTGTCATTTTCCCAAGCGCTTCTTCAAGCGATAATCCGCTTGCCAAAAGTTCGCCGAAATGCCTGTTTCGTGAATGTTTTGAGCAGCAAGTCGTAATCAAATCGCCAAATCCGGCAAGTCCATTGAAAGTATGTTCGTCAGCCCCCATTTTTTTACCCAAACGAATCATTTCTACCATTCCGCGAGTAAGTAATGCGCCTTTTGTGTTGTCACCAAATCCAAGCCCGTCACAAACTCCGGCAGCAAGTGCTATCACATTTTTAACACTTCCCGCGAGTTCAACACCGATTATGTCATTGGAAGTATAAACACGAAAAGTTGTATTTGAAAAAATTAACTGCACTTCTTCTGCCAAATGTATGTTTGTTGAAGCCGCTACTGCAGTTGTCGGAAGTTTTCGACCAACTTCTTCGGCGTGCGACGGACCCGACAAAACAGCCAATTTATCCATTGTGATGAGCGGAATTTCCTGATTTATCACATCCGTCAAAAGTGCATTCGAGCCGATTTCAATTCCTTTTGCAACAATAATCCAACCGCGAATTTTGTCTATTTTTTCAAGCGGAATTTCTTTCAGCAGAGTTTTCATTGTCGCCCTTACAAATTGCGCAGGAACAGCAATTACAATATATTCGCAATCTTCAAACAAATTACTTACTTTGGTTGTTATTTCGATTGCTTCGGGAATTTTTACCCCCGGAAGTTTAATCGGGTGTTCTCGTTTTTCCTGCAAAAGCTGCGCTTCTTTAACGCTAAACTCCCAAATTTTAATATTATGCCCATTTTTATCAAGAAGCACAGACAACGCTATAGACCAACTCCCCGCTCCCAAAATTCCGATTTTCATAGTTTTACTTCTCCTTTTTTCTTAATTTCTTCTAACAAATTTCTTGGCGAAACAAGATAATTATCAAATTCTTTGATGTTTTTCTCATTAAAATGCAATTGACCTTCGTCTATATTGCCGCGATGTTGTCCGGGCGAATAATATTTGTTGTTGTTTATGTCACTACTTGGTAAAACCCAATATTTAATTTTATCTCTCCATACTGCTATAAACACAAAAACATCAGCACATTTAGGTTTTATTTGTTGAAAATTCATATCAAATCTTAATTTTGAATTAGTTCCTAACGCTTTTTCTTGCATTGGCTTATTGTTTTTATATTCAACAGCTCTTGACGATTTAACTTCAATTTTGATATTATCATACCAAAAATCGTATTCTCCGTCATATTCTTTATCTAATAGTTTTGACGGCTTTTGTAATTCCTGAACTAACTCATTGAGATGATTTTGACTCCATTCACCA
>Ga0209737_10002923_pt1 | contig 11914 bp, 4 predicted proteins | sample TergutCu122P3_FD_187284 | JGI IMG/M metagenome (GOLD analysis project Ga0209737, IMG submission 187284) | Cubitermes ugandensis P3 segment gut microbial communities from Kakamega Forest, Kenya - Cu122 P3 (SPAdes) (version 2) | ecosystem: Host-associated > Arthropoda: Insects > Digestive system >... | reverse complement strand
CGGAAGGTTTGCCCTCTTATCTCTTTAATGCTGTACAACATGCCTGCATAGATTATTTGAAACGTATCGAAATAAAAAACCACATCGAAACAAACATTTTGACAAAACTCAAAATGGAAGAGTTGAATTACTCCGGCGATTCGGCTTCTTTTTGGCAGGAAAACCACCGCTTGCAATCTATTTACAAAGAGATCGAAAATCTTCCGCAACAATGTCGCAGAATATTTACAATGTCCTACCTCGAAGAAAGAAAGTCGTCCGAAATCGCTTCCCTGTTGAATATTTCCAAACGAACCGTTGAAGCCCAACTCTACAAAGCGCTAAAACAAATCAGAGAAGCGCTTTGTAAAGTTTGATTTTTCTCCCATTGACGTAAGGGGACTTCTAAAAACCCTACCCGTCATGCTGAACTTGTTTCAGCATCCCCTCTTTATCAGGGGATTGCGGATCATGTTCGCAATGACGATTGTGCTAAAAGTGTAGTTTTTAGAAGTCCCCGTAAGTAAATTTAATTATTGAATCGTTTTATTATAAAAATCGACCAAAAGATGTACGAACAAAACATAGACCAGGAAATTTCAGGATTAATCATACGTTATTTTCACCAGGACATATCGGCCGATGCGTTGCAGGAGTTGTACCGATGGCTTCAGGAATCGCCTGAAAACAAGGAATCCTTCTTTCAACTGAAAAGCATCCATGACTCGCTCCGTTATCAAACCTTGCTTAGTTCAGAAGAAATGAATGAAAGCTGGAAAAAAATGGAGCGTAAGATTGAATTGTCAAAAGCCGCTCCCAGGAAACAAGGTTTAGGGAAACAAATATTTCTACAAACATTCAAGTATATAGCTATTGCATCCGTTGCATGTGTGCTTGGATTTATAATCCATTGGCGCTATACCAATCAACAAGACACATCCGCTTTGACAGCAAATTATCATGTGGTTAATGTTCCCAAAGGCGGCAACCCCGCTCATATATCATTAGCCGACGGCACCAGTATACAGTTGAATGTAGCCGGAACACTTCGCTGTCCCGCGAATTTTTCAGCTGTAAACAGGGAAGTTTTTCTCGACGGCGAAGCCTGGTTTGATGTAGCTGAAGACGCGAACAATCCATTTATGGTTCACCTGCCACATCATACCATTATGGTTTACGGCACACGTTTCAATGTGGAAGCCTACCCCGACGAGTCCATACATAAAGTTACTTTGTTGAACGGAAGTGTTTCGATCGAAGCGCGTGGCAGTGACGGAGAACATCTCGGCCGGATCAATTTAGAACCCGGCCAGCAAGCAATTTTCAACATGACAACAAGTTCGGTTGTTGTTGAAAACATTGACACATCGTTTGCAAGTATTTGGGTACGCAAAGAATACAAATTCAAGGATGAAACGCTCGAAAATATTGTCAAGCGATTAGAAAAGTACTATGATGTAAATATTTATGTGGTTGATGACTTAAAAAACATCCGTTATACGGGTACGCTTTCTTTCGACCAGCAGATCGAACATGTGCTGGGTATCATCAACTACGACAAAAAGTATCACGTTCAAAAAAGCGATCACGCCATTCACATTATCAAATAGCAACAAAATGTTTAACTATAACACACAACGCCTATGAAACATGCCTTCAAAACAATAACGTAAAAAACCGGAAAATGCTTACAGCGCCTCCGGTTTCAGTTTTTCTCAATTAACCCTTCTTTCATTACAAGTCCGCAAAACAACGAATGAAAGAATTAATAATCAAAAAAAGTTCAAATATATGAAAAAGAATTTAACCAACAACAATTTTTATCTAAAAAAAAATTTGAGGATTATGAAATTAACAACAATCCTTATACTTATTTGCATCATCCCTGTGTCTGCGTCGACGTATGCCCAGGGGCACAAGGTCTCTGTTCATGTCACAAACGGAACCTTTTACGACGTTGTTACACAGATTGAAAAACAATCCGAATTCATGTTCTTCTACAAAAGTGAAGAGATTGAAAATAGTCAACGGGTTACCATAGCGGCAACAGATAAACTTGTCCCTGAAATTCTGGATGAAATGCTGAATGCCAGTGGATTAAAGTATGAAATCAAAGACAGGCATATCATCATTTCGAAAAAGGCGCCTTCCGCTCCTGCCATAAATCAACAACAAGGTCGAACAATCACAGGTGTAATTCGCGATGCATCAGACGTGATTATTGGCGCCAATGTATTTGTAAAAGGAACAACAATCGGTTCTGTTACAGATATAAATGGGCAGTTTACAATTTCAAATGTTCCGAACAATGCGGTATTGGTGATTTCTTATATTGGATACATTTCTCAGGAAGTGACTGTTGGTAGTCAGAGCGCCTACAATATAACGCTAATCGAAGACTTGCAATTATTGGATGAAGTAATTGTTATCGGATACGGGACACAGCAACGACGTGACATTTCCTCTTCGATTACTACTGTATCGGCGGAGGATATCAAGGATATTCCAGTGACCACATTTGCCGCAGCGCTGATGGGACAAGCTGCCGGCGTGTATGTTATGTCTTCGGGCAGTCCCGGCGCAACAACAACGATGCGTATTCGCGGTGTTGGCTCAGTGAATGCAGGCGGTTCCGATCCGTTAGTTATTGTGGATGGCATTTCAGGTGTCGATATTGCTTCAATCAATCCGAATGATATTGAAAACTTCTCCATTTTGAAAGATGCGTCTGCTACAGCTATATATGGCGCAAGAGGCGCCAATGGTGTTATTCTGATTACCACCAGACAAGGTTCAAAAAATAGCGGAAAAGTGAATGTCTCTTATGACGGCTACTTTGGTCTATCGACTTTGGATGATAAAGGGTATAACCTCTTAGGCGGATGGGAACATATGGAGTTTGTAGCACAGGGGATGGTGAATGCAAGAGATTTTCGCGGAATCTCACCCGGTACGCATGGTCAGTTTGGCAGGCTTGACGCAAATGATCAACTTACTATGCCATATGCTATTAAGCCGGCCGGATATTCTAAGCAGGATATCATAAACCAATGGGGTAGCGTAGACAATTGGGTGGCGTCGTATAGACCTGATGGAACATCCTCATGGATGCGTTCGGCTTATTATCAGATGCTTGAAGATGGTTATTCTGAAGAAGAGGCACGCAAGGGTACAAATTGGTACAAGCAAGTTGTCAGAACAGGAAAAGTACAGGATCACAATCTATCCATTCAGGGAGGAAATGGTGAAAAAGGGATGTACGCTCTCTCTTTGGGAGTAACTTTACAGGAAGGAACGTTTTTGTATTCATTTATGGATCGCTATACGTTGCGTACCAATGTATTATTCAATCCGACGAAGTATCTCTCCATAGGTGGTAACGTCAACCTGAGCGCGATTGAATATGGTGGAGAACGTGAAGGCGGAGTTGAAAGCAGCATATTTTCACAAAGCGTTTTCGTAAAATCGTGGGTGCCTGTTTATGCCGTAGATGGAATCCATCTTGCCGGTTCGCAAGCGCCCGAAAGTGGATCGGGAAATACCTCAATGACCAGAGCTGAATTTCTGCAAAAAAATAATACGGATTTCAACTTCCGTGGGCAGGCTTCCGTATTTGCCGAAATAAAACCCATAAGTGGACTGACCATCAGGACGCAATATTCGCCAAGTCTTAACGGTAGATGGCAAACCTCTTTTTCCCCGATTTCTATATTTGCAAACGGCGAAGGACAAAGCATCAATTCGTACTCGGAGACTTCCAATTATTCTTTTACATGGCAATGGACGAATACGGTCAATTATAACAAAACATTTAATTTGGATCATAACTTGAAAATAACAGCCGGAACAGAAGCGATTGATCAAAACCGTATGGGGCGTACCCTGAGCGCATCGCGTAGAGATTACGCATTTGAAAACGATCCAAATACATGGACTATCAATAACGGCGGTACAGCTAATTTAAATAATAGCGGCTCAAGGTCTACTCACTACACGCTTTTTGGTTATTTCGGCAGGGCAGAATACTCATACAAAAGCGCCTATATTCTGAATACATCCATACGCAGGGATGCTTCATCGAGGTTTGGCGCAAATAACCGTTGGGGAACTTTCCCATCCGTCTCTGTAGCATGGCGTATGTCGGATATGGCATTTATGGAACCAACCAGGGGATATATTAACGACTTGAAACTCCGTGCAGGATTTGGAACAACGGGTAACTCAAATACAGGAGATGGAAACGCTTACAATTGGGCTTTCCAATATGGAACAGGTAACGCCCATCTGTATGACATACAAGGCGCTAATACTTCAGTTTGGACGGGATATGGCGCCACAACTTTAGGTGACGCAAGTGCAAAATGGGAAACTGTGCGAACAATCAATTTGGGCGTCGATGTGACTGCATTAAAACAGCGATTGTCAACCAGTATTGAATGGTACACACGCAAAACAACAGATATGCTTGTGCAGGCTGACTGGTCGGCTTTGTCGGGCGCCTGGCAAGGTGGATTGACAGGATTACCCAGAACCAATAATGGAGATATGGTCAATAAGGGAGTTGATTTTTCAGTTGGGTGGCGCGACAGAACAAGGTTGTTCGGTTATAATATCAGCGCAAACATTTCTACATACCGCAACAAGGTTCTTCGTTTGGGTTCGGCTGATATTTTCTCCAGCAACCGTTTGAGTAATACCAATATCACCACAGCAGGACAACCTATCGGTATGTTTTATGGCTATAAAGTGTTGGGCGTCTATAAGAGCGAGCAGGAAGTGATTGATTTTCCTTCTTATCCTTATGGAGCAGATCCTGATAGATTCACCCCTAACAATTGGGTAGGGCGTTTTATCATAGAAGACTATGATGGAGATGGCAGGATTACTGTGAATGACCGAAAAATTATAGGGAATCCACATCCCGACTTTACCGGCGGTCTGAACGCTTCAATCAATTATCGCGGTTTCGACCTTTCCACACATTTTTATTTCTCGGTTGGAAACGACCTCTATAAACTGTTTGAGCATTATACCAGTTATGGCACTTTCGGGGCTAACTATTCGGTAGACAGGAGAGACAATTCGTGGCATCCTGCAAACAATCCAGACGGGAAATATCCTATGTGGGCCGGCATTTCCAATGAAGGCGCTGAAGCAGCAACTGTTTCACATTCGATGTACATCGAAGATGGATCTTATTTGCGAATGCGTACCTTAACACTTGGTTATTCATTGCCGCGCAATATGCTCAGAAGTATAAATTTGGAAAGAGTAAGATTATATCTGCAGATGACCAATGCATTCACCTTGACGAAATATTCAGGATTAGAACCCGAAGTTCGCTCAGGTAATGCGCTGAGCGGCGGTATTGACTATGGAGCGTATGGTATGCCACGCCAGTATATTGTTGGAGTCAATATTGCTTTCAAATAGGAATCCGTAAAAATTTTAGAACAATCAAAAAAAATATTAAATTATGAAGAAGATATTATTATATTTATTTCTTGCAGTCACTTTTTGTATAAGTTCATGTGACGACTTTCTGTATGTTCGTCCGGTTGGCTCAACCGATGGAAATACTTTTCTGAATTATGAAGGTATTAACTACCTTTTAACATCCATGTATTCGGAGTTTTATCAGCAGAGTAATTTTGCTTATGCAATGTGTAACTGGTTGAATGGCGATGTATTGGGCGGAACTGCGAATAAAGGCTCTAACTTTACGGACCAAACGGATCTAACCAGTTTGGAAATTTATTCCATTATCCCCGATAATGGCTTTCTTAGAACGATATGGCGTTATCGTTATCACGGCATTTTTAAAGCAAACGATGTGATTTCTAAATCTAACCAAATCAAAGACGATCTTTCCGGTCGGAGTGGCGAATCAAAAGACTTCTATACTGAAACGATAGCACAAGCGTGTTTTGTGCGCGGATTATTTCATTTTGAGTTAATCAAAACTTTTGGCGCTGCCGTTCCTTATATAGGTTCGGAAGAGTTTGCCTTGTCGACGAATCCACAGGTGTCGAATGTTGACGATGCTGGCAACTATATTTATATTTGGGATAAAGTGGAAGCCGACTTGCAGTATGCTTATGATAATCTGCCCGACATCTGGTCTAAAGAGAAAGGAAGAGCCAATAAATGGGCAGCTGCGGCATTGTTAGCTAAAGTGAAGATGTATCGTGCGTCGCCTTATAATGGTAAAAACGGGGCCGGAGTTACAAGTAAATGGGCGGAAGTAAAAACGCTTATCGAAGCAATTATGTCGAATGGCAAAGACAATGCCGGTACAAAATTCAAACTTGCAGCTAACTACGAGGATCTTTGGATCGCTTCACGGAGCGATTGGACAGGAGAATCTGTTTTCGATGTGCAATATGCCATATCGGGAACGCAAACCAACACCAATACACATACCGGCGGAGCTACTATTGGTATGGTCGGCGCCTTGGGCAGCGCCGGAAATGGATTCTTTCAGCCTTCACATGAAATGGTCAATACGCATATCGTAGATGCAAACGGACTTCCTTATACGGATTACTCATATCGTAACATGCCTGTATTATCAACAGTTGAATTGAGTAATGTCATAACCGACCTGAGTGTTTATACTGATCCGAGATTGGATGTATCAACCGGACGTATGGGAACGCCGTTTTGGGATTGGGCTGTTCCAACGAGGCTCGACGGATGGATACGCGATTTATCTAATGGAGGTCCATACCTGAACAAAAAGTATATCGGCAAAAAAAGCGATAACGGTTCTTTGAAAGTGAGTACGACAGCTGCTTCAACTGCAAAAAACTATCACTATATACGCTATGCAGACGTATTACTGTGGTATGCAGAGGCATTAATAGAAACAGGCAACCATCAGGGAGCGCGCGAATACGTGAATCAGGTACGTGCTCGCGTGGCTAATTGGTATCTCAGAGCTGCTAATCCGGTTGATATGTCGCCAACCACCTCTTCATGGATTTTTGACGACAAAATAAACGGAAAAACCGGAGACAATGCAGCAGGCAACTACCGTATCGGACTTTGGCCCGAATCGCAGTTTGCTACCAAAGAAGGCGCCTTAACTGCACTACGTTTCGAGCGTAAAATAGAATTAGGATTGGAAGGACATCATTGGTTTGATCTGGCACGCTGGGGAATTGTCGCACGTGAGGTGAGCGACTATATTAAATACGAAAGTCAATACATCATGAAATTTGCAACATCAACGTATGGAAATAATTGGGTTACCCTACCGATACCTAATGCTGAAATAATTACGTTGCAAGGCGTATTAGTTCAAGGTGAAAACTGGAAATAACGATACAATACATTTTTTTGTAAAATAATTACCATATAAATCGTCAAATTAAAATAACATTTAAATGAAATTAAAAAATATATGCGAATCAATAATTGGACAATTTTTGCAACAGTTTCCCGTTTTTTAATGGGTTTAGCGTTTTTCATGGCTTTTTTCATTCCCGAACTAAAAGGCAATGAGTTGAAAGAAAAACAAAAAGTTGAGCGTGTTTCAAATCTTCCAACGCTCACACTTAAGGATGAGTTTATCAATGATTTCAGCGACGATTGGAAATTCAAAAAGGCACACGCAGGACCGATTCAACTGTACCATGACAATCCCGGCAGCGGATCAACATCCGCTGATCCCGCTCGCAATTTCGCATTGTACGGGTTTGCAGACCATGGTGGAATAATTACCTCAGAAGTCATCAAGATGGATTACGACGACAATAACTGGCTGCGTTTGGACGTGCCGCACGATTTCCTTATTGAGTCCGACCGACTTTTCAATTATGCTGGCGGCAACGGCTACTACTCTGACGGGCTTGGCTGGTACCGCAAAAAGTTTATTGTTCCGGGCAGTTGGCAACTCAACGAAAAGAGAATAACCATTAATTTCGAGTCAGTCTTCCAGCGATCTGATGTTTACGTAAACGGAAGTTTGGTTGGCTATTATCCGGACGGATATTCAGGATTTAGTTTCGAAATAACGGACTTTCTTAATAACGGCGAAAACGTAGTAGTAGTAAAAGCGCAGAACAAAGCGCATACGCGCTGGTATCAAGGATGCGGTATTACCGGAAAAGTGACCATCAGTGTAGCCGATCATTTTCGATTTACAAGAAACAGCGTTATTTATGAGACTCCCCATCTCGAAACTTCGTATAAAGCCAATGCTACAGCGACGCTGAATATTTCTGCGACAATTGACGCCAAACAGGCAAATAATCTGGCTTGGCTCGAAACTACAGTATATGATGCATCCGGCGCCGTAGTTGCGAATGGAACAAGTGGAACAGTAGAACCTTCTTCCGCCACTACAACCACGATGACACAGTCACTAAACATTCCAAACGTTAGGCTGTGGTCGATCGACGATCCATACCGTTATACGATTCGTACCAAAGCAATGTTCCAGGATATGACAGGCACCATAACGCTCGTTGCCGATGAGAAGGAATCGAAGTACGGCTTCCGCTGGCATAAAATGGAGCCTGCAGGAGGCTTCTTCCTGAACGGCAAGCATATAAAAATACGTGGCGTAAACATGCACCATGACCAGGGCGCACTCGGCAACGCAGCAAATGAAGATGCTTGGAGGAGGCAAATCAGGCTTCTGAAGGAGCAAGGCGTTAACTTTTGGCGGACCTCGCACAACCCTGTGAGCCCAAGACTAATTGATTTATGCTCGGAAATGGGTATGCTTATGATGCATGAATCGTATGATTCATGGTCGCAAACGCTCGATACTGGTATCCCTGGGGGACTTACACATTCTTTCTTGCGGCTGGTACCGAAAGACTGGGCAGGCCTTGCACTCGGCATGAACCTTCCTTCCGGAGGCAACCTGGCGACAAGAGTAATGCCAAAGAACTGGACATGGTCAGATTGGGTAGTGATGGAGATGGTAACAAGTTCCATGAACGAGGCATGCGTCGTGATGTGGTCTACCGGCAATGAAGTCAACAGTACGGGAACCAACAAGCCCGATTGGTATAATTATAAAGATTATTTAAAGGCAGGAGATCCGGATCCCGAGTTATCCACAGAAGTGCCAGCCGCTGTGAAAAGCGGATATAATATATTCACGGAGGCGATGCGTCTGCGCAATGTGGTGCATATGTTTGATAAATCCCGAGTGATTTTTAACACCACCGACCAAATAAGGACTCCGGTTCAAGTAGAAACGATGTGGGGTTATGTGATCAGGGTAAGTGGAGGATTGGGAATACAGTACAACAGTCATCACAGCTTTCCGATACTGCGTGCACGATTCCCAAATACCGTTTTCATGGCTACGGAGTCAGGGGCCGGATTCAGCTTTCGCGGCGAATATCATGACCCGTTGCTTCCGAGTTCCACCCCGAATTATACTCCCGGAAAGCGTGGAACGTCGAGCTATGACAACACTTTCGATAACTGGAACCAGTCGCACGCTTACGCGCTTAAATGGGATCGCGACTTTGTAGACAATCCGGGGATGGTAATCTGGTCAGGATGGGATTATCTCGGCGAACCCAGACCGTACAGCATCTTTCCTGTCGGAAAGTCGAGCATGGCGCCTGTTGAAACAACCGGGTTTCCCAAAGACAATTACTTCCTGTACAGAAGCCAATGGACCAAAGCGGACGATGCGCCGATGGCTCATATCACACCCATGAACTGGACAGACTGGAGACCGTATGAACCGGTGGAAGTATGGGTCTATACAAATGCCAGAAAAGCCGAACTTTTCTTAAACAACGTTTCATTGGGCGAAAAGAGTTTCGATGAAAAGACCACAACATGGGGCTATACATATCAGGAAACGACAGAAACAACCAACTTAGACGATAGCAGCACGATGACCGGCGGTGTTGGCGATGTACAAACATTGAACGGAATAGACTACCCCACTGGCCCAAATGTGTCTTCAACTAATACAGGAGGCTATGTTAGTCCAAACGGCAGTTTCGGAAATATGCACCTTTCATGGACGGTACCATTTGAACCGGGCGAACTAAAGGTTGTTGCGAAAAAAGCGGACGGAACGCCAATTGCGGAAGATGCTGTAAAAACAGCGGGCAAACCTTTTGCTGTAAGCATGAAACCGGACAAAACCGTTTTGAAAGCCGATGGCAGCAGCCTGTCATATATAGCGTGCCATATTGTCGATGAATTCGGCGTTATGGTTCCGAGGGCGAAAAACCGAATTTGTTTTGATTTGGAAGGCGCCGGATATATCGTCGGTATTGATAACGGTAACCAGGATAGCGACGACCTCCACAAATGGGGCAATATGCACCGCAATAAATATTCTGAAGCCGACGCATTCAACGGAAAAATCCTTTTGATCGTGCAATCGGCAAAAGGAGAAAGCGGTTCTATCGCTATCACCGCTAAAGGGAAAAATTATGGTCTGGCTGAATCAGCAATCACATTGCTTGCCACACAAGATGGCGCTGGAACAAATAATGCCGTATGCGAAATCAAACCTCTTGGCGCTGCTGTAAGCGTAGAAACTGTGACACATCACACAACCGCAGGACAGGCTATGAAACTTCCGCTTGATGTAAAAGTGAACTACGCAAACGGCGCTCAAATAATCAGAAAAGCGGTATGGGACGCTATTCCGGCGACTGCTTTTAACACAATCGGAAAAGTGACTGTGAACGGAAAGGTTGCCGGAACAGCTCTGACGGCTACCGCTAATCTGAATATTGGCGCCACGCCTGATACTGCCGAAGACATCGCGTATAATCCAAATTTGGACGACTATACGTATGTCAACGACGATGGACTTGAAGTGATAAGACCAACAAGCGGCCCTAATGCGTTGACCAGGCAGATCCAGACAGGTCCGGTTGCATCAGCATCCATGACAACGTCAGTTGCCGGCACCCCGAACAGGATATTAAAAGATGTTACAACAAACTACTGGACAAACAGATATTCCAGATCGCAGAACAGAAATGTTCGCGCAACATGGGACTCACGTCCGTATGAGTTTGTTGAGGTTATTTGGCCGGATCCGGTGAGTTTCAATGAAGTAAATTTGTATTTTATATTAGAAGATGGAAACGAGACCAATACATCAACAGACATCCCAAAATCACTCAACGTGCAGTATTGGGACGGTTTTGAGTGGATTGACGCTGCAAATCAAGTGACCGTATTTGCGACTGGGAGCGACAAAAAATCAAGCGTTACATTTGACCGTGTGCTCACAAAGAAGGTTCGCGTGGGCATGGAAAACGCTTCTCCATATTCAAGGGAGGCAGGAGCTTTAATGATAAAAAGATTTCAGGTATTCGACAAAAAATGATTTGCAGCAGTAGCTCACCCGGATCCACAGGTTGAAACCGATGGTTAATAAAGTGTTGTCGCTGCGCGACTTGGTCTATGGGAATGCCAGTTTCCTCAGTAACTGCGTAGAGGCTGTCTTAACCCATATTGCAAAACATCCCTTTAAAGTTCAAAAAAAACAGCCAATTTATTCCGTTTTTCATCATAATTTTTAGTTTAGAGTGAACAGAAGAACAAGACGAAAAATGGAACGGAAAAGTCGATTAGAATTGCGTGGAAGATGGCGATAAAGACGACTTCTTTTCCGGCGTATCGTGTGATGACCGGAAGGGTTGTGTCCATTGTGGTGGCTCCGCCGGCGCAAATGGGCGCCAGACGGCCGAAATAACGTACCAGCAATGGTGCGCCCAGAAGGACAATCAACTCACGGATTACGTTGGCCATCAAAGCGACCGTACCTAATTCGGCGGCAGCCTGACTTCCCAGCGTAATGGCTGCCAGTTCGGTAATCAGAATAGACGAAAGCGAATAGTATCCGAATCCACTCCCGACAGCCAGACAATGCGCCATACTCCATCGCGAAATAAACAGGCTGACCAATGCTGTTGCCGCAAGCGTTCCC
>Ga0209737_10002922_pt1 | contig 11918 bp, 9 predicted proteins | sample TergutCu122P3_FD_187284 | JGI IMG/M metagenome (GOLD analysis project Ga0209737, IMG submission 187284) | Cubitermes ugandensis P3 segment gut microbial communities from Kakamega Forest, Kenya - Cu122 P3 (SPAdes) (version 2) | ecosystem: Host-associated > Arthropoda: Insects > Digestive system >... | reverse complement strand
CCCCCCCCACAATTGTCGCCCGTGCAACCCCCTCCGCCGCAGTTGTCGCCCTGACAGCCTCCACCTCCGCAATTGTCGCCCTTGCAGCCCCCGCCTTCGCTGCTATCGCCGTCACACGCAAAAGACAAAAGCGCTGCTATGAGCAATGTCGCACTAAACAGAGATATGCGTTTCACGAGTTTGAGTCTCCTTGTTGGGCTTTCACCTTCGAAGCCAGCCTCTTCGTTGACAAAGTGAAGCCCCTGCATCATACCCGCCAACCCCCCCTCCCGCCAACCCCTCAATGAGGTGGACACTTTTCTTTTCACTTTTTTGAAGCGCCAAAGCCATTGAGGGGCTGTCCTTGCAGGAAAGCGGAAGCCGTCTAACGGTTTAATTCCACCTGTGCCAAAAAGGCAATGAGCGCACCGCTAAAACGCTGTTGACCATCTCCATTCAAGTGGCTGTTATTACCGCCTATAGACCAATCGGAGGCCATAGCCGGGGTGGTTCCATCCTGTAGCGTGGCAATGCTGGTGCCATCTTCGCGAATGGACTCCATGGTTGCCAAGTCGAAGACTTTGCCTTTATAGGTGTCGCGCAGCCATTTATTGAAGCGCTCTATTTGTGTGTTGGAACCATTGAAGTACTCACCTTCCACATAGAGTGGTGCGGTGGCGTGCACAAAAGTCACTTTGGGGAAGCGATATTCCAAATCATCCAGGGTTTTCTGATAACGCTTAAAGAGTTCATCTATCTGTTCATCGGAGACGAGGCCGCTATTAAAGTCCGCAAAACAAAGCTTCATAAAAGCAATGTCAACATTGGACTTCACAATATCCATTGCCTCGTTAAAAGTTGCGATTTTGTTCCAGGGGCTTTCGCGGGGAGATACCCCGTTGTTCCCCATTTCATAGGCAACAAAACCTCGTCTAAGTCTGGCAAGCTCTTCCATAGCATGTTTCAATTCGTTCCCACGCAAGCTCTCATCGCTCTCTCTCTGGGGCCTAAGCACGCTAATGCCGCGCGCTTCGAGGCCGACACTGAGTTCGCCACCTATGGACTTGCGCGCAAAGAAAACCCTGAGCGAATTCACAGCCTCCACATCGGCTGGTGAGAATTCCACTTGAGTCCAGGGTGTTCCTGTGGGGAGTTTTCTTTGACAGCCCTTCTCTGTGCAAGTTCCATTACAGTTTTCTGGTGTACAAGCCTCACAGCCCTTATCTGTGCAAACTCCATCACAGTTTTCTTTTGTACAGGGCTTTTCACAGCCCTTATCTGTGCAAACTCCATCACAGTTTTCTTTTGTACAGGCCTTTTCACAGCCTTTGTCTGTGCAAACTCCATCACAGTTTTCTTTTGTACAGGCCTTTTCACAGCCTTTGTCTGTGCAAACTCCATCACAGTTTTCTTTTGTACAGGGCTTTTCACAGCCTTTGTCTGTGCAAACCCCGTCACAGTTTTCTTTTGTACAAGGCTTTTCACAGCCTTTCTCTGTGCAAACTCCGTCACAGGTTTCTTCTGTACAAGGTTTTTCACAGCCTTCCCCTCTGCAACCGAATAAGTCCTCGCAAGCCAAAGGAAGGGCCACCATCCACATAACCACACTCAAAATACCAATACGTTTTAACACCACAACCTCCTATATATCCACACAGGGCAACATGCCCTATGGGAACGGAGGCTATCAGCAAAACCTGCCAGGCCAATGGTTTATATTCCAACCATTACCTGGTGTTATCAGCCGAACCGGCAGTGTTGTCGCCTTCAAGCTTCTCGGACAATGCGACGGGTTAGGGGAAGTCGTTCAACCCGAAGTTTTTTAGGAAGGTTTTGGGGGAGTTTGCCAGAAAACGCGCAAAAGCCGAGGCCAGCTGGGCTCTGCCGGCTGGGTTTAAGTGTCCGCCGTCGTCACTCATGCTTGCAATGAGGGCGGGAATTTGAGCGCCTGCATGCTCAAACAACTCCCGACTCCCATCCGGGTAGGTGGACTCAAGTTGTGCCAAGTCAAAAACAGGCTCTTTCCCGGCATAGGTTTCGCGCAGTTTCTGGTTAAAAGCCTCGCGTTTCTGGTTTTCCAGCACGCCCCAGAGGGGTTTGCCCAGGGCTTTTTTGAGCCAGCTTTTGAGGCCGCTTTCCACGGTTGTGAGGGGCACTGTCACATGTGCGAGGAGAAGCTTTGGAAACTGCGTGCGCAGGCGCTGGAAGCTTTCTTCATAGCGTTGAAACAGGGCTTCCACGTCGGTGTTGGCGTCCATGTCAATGTAGCAAAGCTTCATCAGCGCAATGTCTGCATGGTTTCCAACGCCTTCCATGAGCATTTTTTCAAAGTGCTCCACTTTGGAGAGGGGCTTCATGTTTTCGCCCACCATGGCATGCACCATTCCAGGGGAGGAGAAGGCGGAGGCGATGTTTTGAGGAGAGGCCCCCGGGGGCAGCAGAAGCTGAGGCAGAGGGTTTCCCATTTCCTTCAGCCCATCGAGGATGTTGTTGCCCACAGATTGGTGGGCAAAGAAAATGCGTTGGTTGTCCAAGTGTTGTTTCTCCTCCTGAGAAAGGGGGACTGGGTTTGCCACAAAGGGTTTGGAAGCTTCGCAGGCCACCCACAGGGAGGCCAGAGACAGCAGGCACAAGAGGCGGGGGAAGGGGGAAAAGAAGGTGGAAAGCCGCATAGGTATTTTCATGGTTGGGGTGGGGAAGCGTTGGGTGTGAGGGGGGCGCCATGCTGCAGGAGAAAGGGGACAAAAGTTTCCATCACACGCTGTTGCCCCAGACGGTTTAAGTGGCCGTCGTCGTCGGAATAGGTTTTGACGAGGGCGGGATCTCCCTTTTGGGTACGCTCAACGCCGCCATTGGGCCGGGTGGACTGAATTTTGGCCAAGTCAAAGACTTTGTCGCCATAGGTTTGGCGAAGCCGCTTGTTAAACTGCTCGCGTTTCTGGTTACCGTGAATGTCCCAGCTACCCTTGAGAGGAATGGTGACATGAAGCAGCTGCAGTTTGGGAAAGGCGGCAGCAAGTCGGCCCATGGACGCCTGGTAGGCTTGAAAAACCTCGGACACGTTGGTTTGGGCGTTAAAATCCATGTAGCAAAACTTGTTAAAAGCGACATTCGCGACTTTGCCAAGGCCTGCATGGAGCCACTGCTCAAACACCTCTATTTTTCTGAAAGGGTTTCCATTGTTGTCGGTGGAAAAGTGAGCAAAACCCGGCTGAGCCAGCGCAGAAGCCTCCTTGCTTCGTACAATGCGCAGCTGAGGTTGTACGCGCCCCAGGCCTTCAAGCATGTTGTCGCCCACAGAGTTATGCCCGAAGAAAACACGCATATGAAGAAGGGGGTTGGCAGCAGGGGCGGGCGAGGAGGGAGAAGGGGAGGGAGAAGGAGGCGGCGGCGCCGCAAAACCCACCCCTGCACAGCATAAGAGGAAAACGCTGATTGCTTTCATGGTATGTGTTTCCATTTGCGGCCCCCGACGAGAGCTAACGCACTTTGCCCCGAAAGACAAGCGACAAGCGCCACAAACCTTACAGCGCAGCCTGGCAGCAAACCCCGGTGGGCTTAAGTTTCAGCGTAGCAAATTTGCTTGGCAATTTCTTTTCGTTTTTCGAGGCCGCACAGCACTTCGACGAGGGTGAGGGCGAAGGCGATGGCCGTGCCGGGTCCGCGCGAGGTAACAAAATCTCCGTCGCGGACGACGGGCTCAGACTTTTGCAGGACAGCGGGGAAGGCGTCGAGGGCGGTGGGGTAGGAGGTGGCTTTTTTGCCGTTGAGGAGGCCTGCTTTGGCGAGGACTTTGGGGGCTGCGCAAATGGCGGTGACAGGCAGGTTGTTGAGGGCCATTTGTTGGGCTTTTGCGGCAATGCGTGCGTCTTCAGCCAGGCGCCGGGTGCCTTCGTTGCCTCCGGGCAGCACCAGCATGTCAAAGTCTTCATCCAGAATTTTGTCGAGCAGGGTGTCGGCATGAAGGACAATGCCATGGGCGCCCCGCACGGGGCCTTCTTCGAGTCCGGCGAGAAAGACACTGGCTCCGCTTCTGCGGAGGATGTCGACGACAGCGACGACTTCGAGTTCTTCGCAACCTTTGGCCAGAGGGACAAGTACATGTGGCATTTCAAACCTCCCAGGTGGAAAAAACAGGCTGCCCTTCTAACAGAAAAGGGCAGCCTGCGCCAGGAGATTAAAGGCTAAAAAAGCTGAATGTCTCCCTCGAGAAACTCATAGGGGACATTAAATTCAGCAAGGCCCAGCGCGCGTCTGAGTGCGTGGTGCACATGTGAGGGCCTCAAGGCGATGCCGCCTGCGTCTTTGGGAAGGAGTTGGGAGGGGTTTTGTGGGTTGATGTATTCGGGATATTGGTTTCTGGTTGTTGCGCCCAGGACGCGGTCGCCTCGAATGTGGGGGCCAAACAACAGATAGCTGGTGGTGTTCCAGTGATCTTTCCCGAGGTTGTTGTTGTTATAAGTGGGCGTGCGTGAAAACTCGCTTCCGACAACAAGGGTGAGTCTGTCGAGCAGTCCCAACCTTCTTGCTTCTTCGAGGATATAGTCCAGGAGAATGAGGAGATAACCCATGCGTGGGCGTTGGACGTTGTCATTGTTGGAGTGCGAGTCAAACCCCCCCAGGGTGATGGAAGCAGAAGCCATGGTGCCTGTGTTGAAACCATGAAGGGCCATCTGCACTTGTTGGAGCTCTGTGTCGATGGCTGTGGCAGAGGTGGTGCCTGCAAGTTGGCTCCTGCGCGAGACTGAGGTGACGGCCGTCGCAGGCAGGCCTCCCGCTACCGGATCAATCAGCGGCGCCAGGCCGTGTCTGGTCAGCATGGCTTTGTCATAGTGCCCCAGCGCTGCGGTGCTTTCCGGAAGGCGCAGCTCTTGGCTCAGTTGTTGAATTCGTTTTTCATTGGCTTGCTGAATGCGCCGGCTGGTTTGTTCTGAGAAGAGGTTGAGGGTTTCGTTGACGGCGGGGAGGCGCTCCTGGTTGGCGAGTTCGCGTATTCTGGCGGCAGAATTCACCTGAGAGAGAGGCACACGGCCCAGCGTTCTCACATAGCCGCCGTTGTTGGCGAAATAGGCACAGGGAATTTTTTCGAAGTCGCGACTGGCTTTAATAGCGAGCAGGGCGGCCAGGGAGGGGTAGTCCCTGCCGACATGGCCGCTCCACACGACTTGCTCACCCACCGGATGTGCGTTGGTTTGAGTGTCCACGCCGTTGATCAGCAGCATGCTGGGTCTATCGTTGTTGATGAGGAAGGTCCGCGGATCATGTAACCAAGGCGTCGCTGGATTGTTGGCGGTCAGGTGGTATTGGATGGGTGCATAGCTGAAGGGGCCAAAGGTTTCGGTGGTGGTATAGGTGTTGTTGATGATTTTTTCCCCCTTTTCATCTTCATAGGGGGGTTTGGGATCAAAAGACATGGTGGTGTCCCAACCGCCGCCGGCATGAATGCAGAGGAGGAAGGGGCCGGGATAGGGCTCATAACTTTGGGCGAAGGCCTTTTTTCCAGTCAAGGGGAGGAGAAGGGCAAAACTGCTGGCTGCTTTTAAGAAAGTTCGTCGGTCCATGTTATATCTCCTCACTCGTGGATAAAGCGAAAATCCATCAACAGATAGGTGAGCACCGCCTGCCAGGCATAAATGGTGGAATGCGGATCCGTGGTAATTCGTTGCTCCAGGGGCCATACAATTCGATTGTTGGAGCTGTCAGCCTGGTTGAGATCCCAGGAGCCATGGCAACTCCCATGGTTGATGGCGTTGGCAGCGCGCCCTTCCCAGTCGGGACGATCTTTCCAGGCTTCCACAAAAAGCTCATAACTCAAGTCGACTTGGGGCGAGTTGGGCGAGACGAATTCTCCCAGGAGTCTTTGGTGGAGATAGGCCAGGTTTTCGCGGATGAGGCTTTCGTTTTCGGGGTTGGCTCTTTGGCCGTCGGAATAGTTGTCCATGGGTTTGGTTTCTTGTTTGGCTTTTGTCAGCAGAACGCGCTTGTCCAGCGGCTTGCTGAATTCCCAGGCGGGAATGCGGCAGCCCAACTCTCTGGCCATGCCGCTGGCAACCGCAGCCATGAGGCTGTTGATTTGAGTCAAGCGCGTAGGGTTGCTGCTTGGGTGAATGCCACCATAGAGAATGTTATAGGCATTCGTCAGTTTGTCATCCGGCAGAGCGTTGGCGAAGTTTCCCCAGTGCACTCCCAGCGTCGCGCGTATTTTTCTGGCGAGCATTTCAGGCGTGAGCAGGCGTCCTTCACCCAGGCCGATGGCCAGGGCTGCAGGCAGGCTTGAGTCCTGCACCGCCCGGAAATAGGGGCTTTGCAAAATTTTGCGGAAGGCGACTTTAATGTCCATTCCTTGTTGCTTCATATGTGCGGCCACCTCATGCAGGAAAGCATTCTGGCTTTCCCAGGCGGACAAAAGCTCTGCATGGTTGGGTTGCGTGGTGTCTTTGGGGTATTCCAGCACCTTCCTCCCCGTCACCCCCTCAAAAACCCGAAGCACCATGGCATAAGGGAAGCGTGCGTCTGCCGCAACGCGCCGCATCACCCACTGCATGGGGACAAAGCTGTTGTTGGCCCTTTGAGGGAAGTTTTCGCCCTGGAAGCTGGGCAGGAATTTTTGATCATTCCACGTGCTTAAGAGAGGTTGGTAGCTGGACCTGTAGTCGAAATGGTAACCCCGGAAAGCCCCAGCAAGTCCGTCCATATAGACGTGGCAGGCACCGCAAGCGGGGTTGTTGACGGTGGGGTTGTCGGTGGAGTCCAGCTGGGCGCTGTTGACGGGGCGCTGCGCAAAAGAGAGGATGTGGGTGGCGAGGAAATTCCTTGAAAGGAATTCAGCGCGACCACGTGAAATGTTGATGGAGTTGGTGCCGAATTTGGCCAAAAACGCTGCTGTGGACAACACCCCTGCGCTTGGGATGCGGGCTTGCGTGGGCGTGCCTTTGCGTTGCCACAATTCTTTGAGCTCGCGCCAGTTGTTGGTGGGGGTGTTGGGGGCGGGTGCCTCCGCAATGTTATAGGCGTGGGCGGTGTAGTCATTCACCAGCACATAGTCGGCTGTGAGAATTTCTGTGAAGGGGCGTTTGTTGCGGGCAACATAAGCAATGAGTGCCAGAGGCTCTTCCCACAGCGAGCGGCTTATGGTGGCGCTTATGTTGTTAGAGGAGTGAAGCTTGCTATGAATGCCAGGATAGTCTTCATAAAAAGTTGCGGGATAGGGGTATGTTACCTGATCCCGCGTTATGTCTTTGGCCTGAAAGAAATTGAAGGCAAACGTGCTTTGTCCTCTGGCAGAGAAGACAAAAATGTCGTTGAAAATTTCTTTGAGGCGCTCATAGAAGGCCTCTTCTTCAAGCAAAGCATTCAAAAGCTCTTCCAACTGCTCCGGAGATTGCTCAAGGCGCGCATATTCTTCTTCTGTGGGCACGCGCCCGGCAATGTTGAGGGCGGCTTTCCTGAAAGTCGCTCGCGGCTCCAGCAGGCGCACGGCATTCAGCCTGGAGTCCATGCGTGCGGCGACATTTGTGCAGGAGGGCACAGCTGCTGTGCCTGGGTTTTGAAGCCCGGCCTCTTCAAGTCCAGCGAGGAAGTTTTGCAGTTTGACATAGTCTGCGCTGCCCTGTGCAAAAATGCGGCCCCCTTCGTGTGGAATTCCATTGGAAACTTTGGCCAGCACAAAGGAAGCCCCGTGCTCCCGCACCAGTGCAGCCAGGGCGTCGCGGTTTTTTTGTGCTGCGTTGGGGTAGGCTTCAGGAAACAGCTGAAAGGGCACCTTCGCATCCAAAGAGGCCAGGCCCGAGGTGTTGTGGCAACCCAGGCAGTTTTGCGCCAGCAAAGGCCCCCACACCTCTCCATGGAATTGTTTGCGTTGCGTCTGGCAGAAGGCCTCCACAAAGGAATTGTTGGGAGGGCTTTCCTTTATTTCTTCGGTTTCAGTTTCGGTTTCCTCTCCAACCTCCCCCTTAAAGCCAGAAGTGTTTCCATCACAAGCGGTGAGGCTTAGGAAGGAGAGGAGAAAAACAGCGGCCATACAAAGGCGCCACACCCCAAGGTGCTTTTTGCGGTGTGTGCAAAGCGGTTGAGTCATATTGCGTCCCCTGTCGTTTAATGTGGTTTTGGTTGCATGCACTTATGCGGTTGCAGTTGCATGCACTCTTGAATCCCACATTAAGCGAGGAAAGCACATATGTATGTGTCAGGAATTTACAACTGGTATGTTTAGGTGGCAATCTTCTAAAGTCCGTTTTGTTGCCAGCGCCAGGTGTCTGCGCACATGGTTGCGAGGCTCCTGCCGGCTTTCCAGCCCAGGGTTTTCTGGGCTTGGCTGGTGTCGGCCCAGCATTCGGCCACGTCGCCCGGGCGCCTGGGCAGCACCTCAAAGGGCACAGGGCGGCCGGAGGCTTCCTCAAATGCGCGTAACACTTCCAGTACGGAATAACCTCTGCCTCCTCCCAGGTTGAGCGTCAGCAGGCCCTCTTGCCTGTGCAGGTATTCCAGGGCTTTGAGGTGGCCTTCGGCCAAGTCCATGACGTGTATGTAGTCTCTGATGCCGGTGCCGTCTCTGGTGGGGTAGTCCTGGCCAAAAACCCGCAGCTTGGGCAATTGGCCTGCTGCAACCTGTGCAATATAGGGCACCAGGTTGCTGGGCACCCCTTGGGGGTTTTCGCCAATGAGGCCGCTTTCATGTGCGCCCACGGGGTTAAAATAGCGCAGGCGTGCCACGCGCCAGCTGGCGTCTGCTTCGCAGAGGGAGTGGAGCAGGGTTTCCACCATTAATTTGCTGTGGCCGTAGGGGTTGGTGGCCCCCAGGGGGGCGTCTTCTTTCACCGGCACTTGGGTGGGGTTTCCATAAACCGTGGCTGAAGACGAGAAAACCAGCGTTTTCACCCCTGCCTTGTGCATGGCCTGCAGCAAAACCAGGCTGCCGACGACGTTGTTGTCATAGTAGTCCAAGGGTTTTTGCACGGACTCGCCCACGGCTTTGAGTGCTGCAAAATGAATGACGGCTTCTATGGGGTGGGAAGCAAACACATGGCTAAGCAGCGCGGCGTCACGCACATCCCCCTCCACCAGGGGCATGGAGGTGCCTGCAATTTTTTGAAGGCCCCCAAGCACCTCGCGGTGGCTGTTGCAGAGGTTGTCCAGAAGCACCACCTCATGCCCCGCTTCCACAAGTTTGAGGCAAGTGTGAGAGCCTATATAACCGGTGCCGCCAGTAATGAGTATGGACATGTGGTGCCGCCTTTCTTTGGGAAGTGTTAAAGCAAAGCGGCAAAGGGCACCACAAAATTCCACGCACAAAACTTTGTCGACATGCCAGACTGAAGGAGGGCGGAGGAATATGCTTGTTGTAGACAGCAAGGAAAGTTTTGAATGGTTGCCCATTTCTCCATGAAGCGGCTTCAGTGGCGCGCGTTGTGCACTCTGGTGCTGGGCGTGGCCTTGAGTGCTTGTTTTTCTCTGGACGTGGGTGGCGCCCCAGAAAACTTCCACGGGGCTGTCACCGTGAGTTTTGACAAAAACAACAGCGACGTTGGCAGCACGCAGGCGAACCCGGACAACATAACCATTCAGCTGCCGGCAACCACTCTGGGCAGCTTGCCCACAGAGCCCACGCGGCCGGGTTATTGGTTTGTGGAGTGGAACATGCAAAGCGACGGGAGGGGAGAGCGTTTCACCGCCCAAACCCCCATTCGGGCGAAAATCCATTTTGTGGTGTATGCGCAGTGGAAACCTGTCCTCCATGCTCAACTCTCCCCTGACACCCTCCGCTTCTCACCTATAGAGGAGAGCTGCAGCTTCACCCTCACGGTTTTCGGATTTAAAAACGAGGCGGATGCCAACAACGTGGAGCTGGACACCAACATGGAGGAACTGGCGTGGTTGTGGCCGCACTCTGAGCCCGGCAAGGTTTCAGGAGACACCAAAACTTTTGTCGTCCATGTTCAATATCGCGGCTTGGCATTTGCTGAAGCCCCCGCGACAGTCCACCTCAACCTGGAGAACATTCCAGCGGGCTATGAATATGCAGGTGGAACCCAAACCCTGCACATAACCACCGCGGATGGTGAGGACCCAACGCGCCCCATTCCAGTGCACCAGCGCAACTTAAAAACCTTCAACGACTATGCAAGCACTGAAGGCCTTGGGTTGCACTATCAACTGACGGAAAACGTCAAGCTTGAGCCACCTGAGCCACCCAAAACAAGCAACTGGACGGCCATAGGCACAGAAAGTGCCCCCTTCACCGGCAGTTTTGACGGTGGCGGCCACAGCATTTCTGGGCTCATCATCAACAACAACAAAAGCCGGCAGGGCTTGTTTGGCTCCAGCAACCCAGGTGCAGTCATTCAAAACCTCGGGGTGGAAAATGTCAGCGTCAGCGGCGAAAACGAGGTGGGTGGCGTGGTGGGCTGGAATGGCAGCAACAGCACCGTGCAAAACTGCTATGTCACGGGCCATGTCGAAGGATTCAACGCTGTAGGCGGTGTGGTGGGGAGGAATGAAAGTGGCGGTTTGGTGCAAAATTGCTACGCCACAAGCAGCGCGCAAAACCTTGGCTTCTCCACCATAGGTGGCTATATTGGTGGTGTGGTGGGGTATAACAACGGCGGCACCGTGCAAAATTGCTATGCCACGGGCCATGTCAGCGGCAACAACAGCGGTTATGTCGGCGGCGTGTCAGGGGGGAATTTTGGCATAAACAGCACCATGCAAAACTGCGTGGCTTTAAGCGCCACACTCAACTCCTCAGGAAGCCTCGACACTTTCGGGCGTGTAGCTGGAAGCAATATGGGCACCCTGAAAAACAACCATGCACGCGACGGCATGCGGCTGATACGCTATGACACCCCCTCCACTCCCTCTACTGACAATGCAAGCTCGCTGAATGGTGCGGATGTGCCTGCCGAAAAATACAACGCGTTGTCATTTTGGGAGCAGACACTGCGCATTGAAGCGACGGGCACGCAGAGCGAGGTTTTCTGGGATTTTGAAAATGTCTGGGTATGGAGCCCTGACAGCCGTTTGCCCATATTAAGAAACATGCATAGCGAGCAAAACCCGACAGTGTGGCCGTTGCCTCCATGAGGAGGCAGTTTCAATGTGTGGCCAACCTCTGTGCCCTATTGCGCGGCAGTTTCCGCAACTGCGGCAAGTCTCATGCAGAAGTGCACGGCCGTTTCCGCGACTGCGGCAAGTCTCGTGCACCAGTGCACGGCAGTTTCCGCGACTGCGGCAAGCCCCATGCACCAGCGCACAACCGTTTCCGCAACTACGGCAAGCCACATGCAGCAGTGCACGGCCGTTTCCGCGACTGCGGCAAGCCTCATGCGCCAGTGCACAACAGTTTCCGCGACTGCGGCAAGTCTCATGCAAGTGTGCACAAGAGTTTCCATGACTGCGGACAGTCCCATGTAAGGGTGCGGAGTCATTGAAGTGGCGGGTTGAGGGTGAGCCGCAGGCGAACCCCAACACCGCGTAAAGATTGAGTCCGCAAATTCTCTGAGTGTGTCAGCATTGTCTCACGGCTTAACTGCCCGTTCTGATTGTATATATGCGGGAAACTTCCTTCGGAAATGCGCGACAATAGATATGAATTGCTTGAAATGGTTTGGATGAGTTTTTGGACGCAGCGTGTCTTTACGCAGCGTTTTTTGACGTAGCAAGGAGGCCGAGATGGTAGTGAATGAAGGAGGCAGTGGGAAGCAGGAAGCAGGCAGTTTTCTCCCCCCCAAAAGGAAATTTTTTCTGAAACGATTTGCGTTGAGCACCCTGTGTACACTGGTGCTCAGTCTGGTTTTGAGTGGTTGTGAGCCTTCTGAGAAGACCGGCAACGACCCAGACGAAGTCTATGGGGCTGTGACTGTGAGTTTTCACAAAAACAACAGAGACCCTGGCAGCACGGAGGCAAAACCGGACAGCATAACGGTGATAGCGCAGGCAACCAC
>Ga0209737_10002921_pt1 | contig 11924 bp, 2 predicted proteins | sample TergutCu122P3_FD_187284 | JGI IMG/M metagenome (GOLD analysis project Ga0209737, IMG submission 187284) | Cubitermes ugandensis P3 segment gut microbial communities from Kakamega Forest, Kenya - Cu122 P3 (SPAdes) (version 2) | ecosystem: Host-associated > Arthropoda: Insects > Digestive system >... | reverse complement strand
TATTATTTACTTTTGCATATTTAATTCTATAAGCCCATAGATTATTATTTGGTATTGTTAAATTTGGATAAACATTTTCATCCCATTTTATTTCTTTAATGGTATCTGATATAATATCATATATCATAATCTGAACCGGTGTATATTCTGTATTTAAAAATATTTGAATATCATCATAACTTTTGAAATATGATGGTTGAGAATAATAGTAGTGATCAAAATATTTCAATGTAGATGGTGTGTTAGATATTAATTCAAACGTTATTTTATCAAATTTTAATATGAAAAAATCATAATCATAATCATAAGAATAAGAATATTCATCTTCTTTAATTATCCTTATCAAAACATATATATAATTTTCATCACAAACCATATTTTCAACAAGGTAATTATTAATTAAATAATATGCTGTTCTAATAATTTTTGATATAAATGTATTTTTAACAATATCCCATGAATAGGTGGTAATATTATAACATGATACAGACAAACTAATTGTAAGAATATATTCTTCATTTACAGTTTCTTTATGAAAAGACATTTCAAGTCTATAAATATTATTATTATATTGGAAACAATAACCAGATTCTGATGCATTCCAATTATAGTCTGTTTCTATTTTTATACTATTATACATTTTATTATCCGTATTAGTTATTAATAACACCAGTCTATTGATTTTATCAACAAAATATACCGGATATTGGCTAGTGCTATTACCTATTAATCCGTATGTATATAACCTATTACCAATAATAACCGGAACATCGCAATAACGATGTAGTGCATTGCCGCTAACTAACTTTGTATTTGAGGATAGAAATTCACCTCCATATTCTATAAAAGCATATGAATACAATTTATCATAAGAGTAGTAAGGATTAAAAGTATAATTAAAATTTTTATTTATCATACGTTTTTCAAGTGTATCAATAAATAAAAAACCCCCGTAAACGTGAGTAAGATTTACATATCTTCTATCAATAGTTGGTTTAATAATAAAATTATCGTATCTAACACTCTCTAAAACTGTTTCTCGAATACTATCGTTTACTAAATCATAAATTACCATTTTTGAGTTATAAGAATCTATTATAGGTTGTATTACAATAAGAGAATTGTTTGCCATATAAAATGATAAACCTTGTTCAATTGTGGACCAACTAGTATTATAAAAATCAAATATTTCTGTAATATTATCATTTTCCGCATCATATATTGAAACTTTATATAAAGTATTATATAAAATATTATTATATTCTCGTTTTATACAGATAAATTTACCATCACCATTGTATGGATTTAAACTATCACAATTATACCCATATAATATAAAATTTTCTTTATGGAATCCTATTATAGACGAACTGTTAGTCGAATTGTCAATAGGATGTGTTCCTATTTCATTAAACCCCATGTCATATTTTTTTCCATTTTGCATATAAAACTTATTATCGTAATAGTGTCCGAAAAGACAATTACCACTTGTAGATTTAGGATAATTTGAAATTATTTCATAATCAGCAAACGGTTCAACATTTTTTTCTTTCACTAATATTGCATATATTTTATTACATATAAAAATTACACCATTTGGATGCAAACACCCAACTTGACATTCATTCATTATAAATTCACTAATTTTCAATACGTATACAAGTCGAACAGGACTAAGAACACTTGAATATTGAATAATAGAATTATTATAGAAATAAACAGTATTTCTTGTTGGTGAATATACATGGTTATTTATATTTGCGTATACCAAGTTTGTTGGTTTAGGAATTCCCAAACCGGTTAACATAGGTTCCTTTGTTCCTTCCCATGTTGCTTGTGGTACCGCTGGTACAACTATTTTTTTAGCAATATATTCTCTTTGAGTACCTCCTATACCACCATTGTCAGTGATTTTACACTCAAATCTTAAATCATCGTATGGATAATGTGCCATTTTATTTATTTTTTTGATATTTTATTCTTGTACAAGTAAAATTTGATAATCTCCAAGATTCATTGGGATTTGCCAATTTATATGTCCTGATGAATTTGGTGTTGGAGTATCAATCAATGCGTTGGTTCTATTATTATATATCTCCCAACTGTAATTTGTTGGATAAACATTTCCAATTGTGTGTATATAATAGTCGTTTGATTCCCCAACAGGATTATTGCTGCTATTCACCACACATGGTTTCGGTTGATTATAATAAATCACACCCATTAATTCCCCAGCCATTTTATTAGGAAGTGTTATATAACCGTTTACCACTCTACCTTTATTATCACTTACAGAACAATACAAGGTAACATAATCAGAATTATTAGACCTAGACCATGTAAATTCAAACGTTTTTGAACATATATCTTCCCATAACAAATCACCATTTGTGTTATTCAATGTTGATAATTTTCTACGATAAGTAAGTGGTGGTGTACCTTCTTTATCCACTTTAAGATGAATAGTAGCATGTAATGTTGCACCCGGTTTCCATTCATCTTCATGTTCTTCTATTGTTATTTTATCAAATTCAAATGGAGGTCGAACTATATCAACAGAAATTGGTGTCGCAACAGAAGTAATACTGGTGAATCCGGTAGCAGTACATTTAACAGTGCATCTAAATTCCACTTCTGCCGGATTTAATGGCGACACACCAGAAGACCATAAATTTGTCGGTGTATAAGTAAGTTGATGAGAAACACTATTATTTAATGTATAAAGTGTTGTTTGTGAACCGTCCATTCTCACAACACTCCAGTCAAACACGTATGGTTCTATACCACCAGACCAGGAACAAGTTACAGTTATAGCACTATCTTCAATTACACTAGTATTTGGTGTGGATAATGATGCAATAATCCCATCAACCACCGTAGCATAAACAGGAACACACGTTTTACTTAAATAATTTTTATCATGATATTCAATAAGCGCATCTTTTACTTTCACAGTACAACGAATCTCATGTAACCCAAGAACTGTTGGTTTATAGGTAATTTCATTACTGTTTTGTATTGATGTATGTACTATACTATTATTTTCAAAACTAAATATTTCAAAATGATATTCGTATGGTGGACATGAACCAGTTGCGGTACACGTAGCAGTAAATGTGTTACCTAATAGTAAATTTGCTGGATTTGGACTTATTGATAATGATGCATTCAATAAAGTTAATCTCCATATAGTTACAGGAGTACACTTAAATGAAGATACGCCAGGATATGGTTCAATTACTTTACAATGCACCTCAATAGGTATATTAAAATGGGTTGAATTTATATTAACACTATACCAATTATTAATACTACTATAATATGGTATACCTGTGTATTGATAAATAAGTTCATTCGTATTTTTATTGTATAATTTCCATTCAAATGTATATAATAAACTAGGTTCTGCTTCACAATACGCTTGAAAGTAACTATAATTGCTAATTATATAACTTGAATCTATTTTTATATTTCCAACTATTTTCTTAAGTATTACAATTTCTTCAACGTTTTCATCTTCTACTGTTACAGTACCTATTTCTGTTAAATAATTTTCTTTTGATATAGTGTAATTGTATGTGTTATTAAAAGAACTTGTTTTATACGTACCATCCTCATTGTTTTCTATTGCAAGATCACCACACGCAATATTTGCATCTATTAATAATTTTCCTCCTAAATTATATGAATCATCATAATATAGTTTATCAAAACTACCACCAGTATCTATTACAGTAAAAAGAATTTGATATGGTTCTTTAATAAGCACTACATCTACGTTTTCATCATCTCCGTCTATAACAACAGTGCCGGTTACTTCTGTATAACCATCTTTTGATACGATATAAGTGTATGTTCCATTCGGAACTTCTACCTCATAAGTACCATCACCGTTATTTTTTATCGTTAAAGTTTTATTACTACCATCCTTACATACTATAATAGCATCTGTTACAGGATCATCTAAATAATCTTTTACATTAAAACTCAGTAAATATTTTTCAATTTCATCATTTTCAACAGTTATAGTTATTTTTTGTGTATCTTCACCACAAATATTTTCAACTTTCACTGTGAGAACAAATTCACCGTATTCGGTTGCTGTTCCGCTAATTTCACCCGTTTCGGTATTCAATATCATTCCATTGGGTAAAACTCCATTAATACGGAAACTACCATCAAAACTTTCATCAAAATCACCACCAGTATCAACTATTGACCATATTCCAGGTGCACCAGAAGAGGTCAATTGGAATGAATCTTCTTCACCCTTTACAAAATTTATTTCATTTTCACTTGTTATTTTCGGTTCGGTACAAACAGTTATTGTTATTTCTTGTGTATCTTCACCACAAATATTTTCAAATTTTACTGTAATAATAAATTCACCATATTCAGTTGCTGTTCCACTAATTAAACCGGTTTGTGGGTCTAGTGTTAAACCATCAGGTAAAATACCCCCAATAAGGAAATCATCCTCAAAATCTTCATCAAAATCGCCACCAGTATCAACTATTGACCAAACTCCCGGCATTCCAGAAGAGGTCAATTGGAATGAATCTTCTTCACCCATTAGAAAACTTATTTCATTTTCACTTGTAATTTTAGGTTCAGCGCAAACAATAATTGTTATTTCACGCTCGTCATCACCGCAAGGATTCACAATTTTTATGGTCGCTTTAAATTCGCCATATTCGGTCGGTTTTCCACTAATTTTACCTGTTATAGTGTCTAACCTCACGCCATCTGGTAAAACCCCATCAATAATCGACCAACCATTATTATTTGCCATTATTATAAATTTTTTTAATCTTATTCAATTTGCTTTGATAAATATCACATTTAGATTTGGTATTATAGGATTCATCATCAAATTTGATGATGAATCCTTAACACCATTTCTATCGAAAATTTTTAATCACCCGGTTATTCTTCCGGTTCTTCTTCCGGTTCTTCCGGATCTTCTTCATCTACTATCGGCGCAGTACCTGTAAACCCTAATTGTTCATAAACAGGATAACCCATTACGCAGTTGAATGTATCATCTCCTGTGATATTAGGTAATCCGCAAACAAAAATAGTTATTTCTAGTGTGTCTGTACCACAATCATTTGTAAGTTCCACCATAATTGGGAATTCACCAAACTCTTCTGGAACACCACTAATTAATCCTGACTCAACATCCAATGTTACTCCACTAGGTAATGTTTCAACATCAACGTACCAAGTTCCTGGTGATCCATCTTGTGTCAATTGGAACTTATTGATCATTTCAGGTGAATCTGAAATTGGTTGACCCATTACAAAATTGGTAATTTCATTTACACTTGTAATTTGAGGTAGAGCACAAACAACTAAAGTTATTTCTTGTGTGTCTACACCTAAATCACCACAACCATTTGTAAGTTCCACCGTGATAGGGAACTCACCAAACTCTTCTGGGACACCACTAATTAATCCAGTTTCTTCATCTAAATCTACCCCTTCAGGTAATTTTCCAACGATAACTTTCCAAGTTCCTGGTGAGCCATCTTGTGTCAATTGGAATTGATTGATTTCAGGGTCATCTGAAATTTCTGCTCCCATTACAAAATTATTAATTTCATTTGCGCTTGTAATTTTCGGTTCAGCACAGACAATAATTGTTATTTCTTTTGTCGTTACACCGCAAGCGTTTGTGAGTTGTACGGTTACTTTAAATTCACCAAACTCTTCTGGAATACCACTAATTAGACCAGTTTCCTTGTCCAAATCTAGTCCCTTTGGTAATTCTTCGATACTTATGACTTTCCATCCTTCCATAATTTCAGTTTTTTTTTAATTTATTGATTATTTTAATTTATTGATTATTATTTACATTTCTGCAATATATTTTTCTCATTTTATATTTGTGGTGCAGTACCTGTAAAATCTATTTGTTTTGAATCTTCTTCACCAACCACAAAATACAATGGTTCAACGGTTGTGATTTTAGGTTCAACACACACATCTTCAGATTCTATAAAAATTGTTAATTCTTGTGTTATTTCACAACAAGGACTGTTAAATTGGAAGAGGATATTAAATAAACCAAACTCATTTGTTTTTCCGCTGATAACACCAGTTTCACTGTTTAAGTCCAATCCGACAGGTAAAAAATCTTGCGAAAGAGGGGAAACTGACCAACTACCTGGTGTTCCGGAAGCATTTAACTGTATAAAAACTTCTTCTCCTGTTTCAAAAGTTAAATCTTCAGGGTCAGGAATTTCAATTTCAGCAATTTCGCACACAAATAAGTTTATTTCTTCTTCATCTTCACCACAATCATTTTCAATCTTTACATTAAAAATAAATGTTCCCGATTCAGTTGGTATTCCATCTATTACACCAGTTTCCGAAAATGTTAATCCATCCGGTAACTTATCCTCATCATCAATTGACCACGTACCGGGAGTACCGGAAGCTGTTAATTGTGCAGAATCATATTCCCCCATTATGAATATCATGTCAATACCGTCTTCAGTTTCTGGTAATGTAATTTTAGGTTCAATACAATTTTCAGATACTGTTATGGTTATGGTTTTTTCGTTATAACCACATTCATTTGTAACTCTTAAAGTAACAACAAAATTAGTTAAGACAGTAGGTGTTCCACTAATTGTTGCAGCAGTTGGATTTAATATCAACCAGCTTGGTAAAACACCGGATGTTACCGACCACACAACAGGGCTGCTACCTGAATGATTTAATGTTTTTGATTCATATTCATTCAAGAAGAAAGTCATATCACCAATAAGGGCGGTTGGAGGAACACATGAAGAAACGTTTATCGTTACATTTTTTTCATCTTCGCCGCAATCATTTTCAACTTTCATCCTTACAACAGAACTACCACCAACAGTTGGGGTTCCACTAATTACACCGGTTGCAGAATTTAATGTTAATCCGGTAGGTAAAGTACCTGATACTATTGACCATGTACCAGGAGTACTACCTGAAAATAGTAATTGTCCTGTTCCGGGAGTACCTATTGCAAAGTCAAGGTGTGTAGTTGTAATACTTGCAAAACCACACACAAAAATATCCATTTCTTTTATCGTTTCACTACATGAATTTGCAATTTTTACAAGTATTTTGAAACGTCCAGCTATAGTTGCTGTACCACTTATAAGACCTGTACTTCCATTAAGAGATAATCCCGATGGTAATAAACCGCTAACTATTGACCAAGTACCACCTGAACTATCATGTGTTAATTGATATGATCCATATTCATTTAACGGAAACTCCATAGACCAACCACTCGTTATAACAGGTTTTGTACAAACAAACAAGTTTACTAATTGTGCATCTACACCACAAGGATTTTCAACTTGTATTGTTAAAGTGAAATCACCCGCTTCTTTTGCTATACCACTTATAATACCATTTTCTTCGTCTAATGTTACTCCAAGAGGTAGTTTTCCACTAATAATTGACCATGTTCCAGGTCTGCTACCTGTGAATGTTAGTTTGAATGAATTTTCAACGTCAAGCACAAATTCCATAGTATTTGCACTTGTAATCGTTGGTTTAGCGCATATTGATATTTTTATAGTTTGTGTATCTTCACCACAATCATTTTCAACTTTCAGTGAGAATGAGAATGTTCCAGATACAGTTGGTGTTCCGCTTATAATACCAGTATTTGGATCTAATGTTAATCCTGCTGGCAATGAACCACTAACAACTGACCATGTTCCAGGTGTTCCACCATTTACTAATTGAGTAGAACCAGACTCACCCATTACGAAATCCATATCACAACAACATAATATTGTTGGAGGTGCACAACCACCTATGGTTATTTCTTTTTCATCTTCTCCACAAGGATTAACTACTTTGAATGTTACATTAAAATCACCAAATTCTGTCGGGTTTCCGCTAATAACACCGGTTGCAGTATTAAACATTAGCCCAGTTGGCAATGAACCGCTAACTACTGACCATGCGCCCGGTCTGTTGCCTGCAAATCCAAGTTCTATATTTACAGGAGAACCTATAGAATAACTGATTTTATCGGTTGTAATCATTGGTTTAGCGCATATATGGACAGCTATAACCTTTTCTGCTTCACCACAACCATTTACAATTCTAACGGTAAAATTAAATGTTCCTGAAACAGTTGGTGTTCCAAACACTTCACCGGATTCTGGATTTAATTCTAAACCGTCAGGTAATTCTCCATCTATTATTGACCATGTTCCAAATGTTCCTAAACACTCTAATTGTTCTACGCTATATTCATTCTTTACAAACGAAATATTTGCTTTTGTAATTATTGGTTTAGCACACGTGAACATATTTATTTCTCTTTCATCTTCTCCACATGGGTTTTCAACTTTCACAGTAACACTAAATGCGCCAACTTGACTTGTTGTACCACTGACAACACCATTTTTATTTAATGTAATACCATTCGGTAAGCTACCGCTTACTATCGACCAAGTACCAGGTCTGCTGCCACTAAATTTTAATTGTTCAGACATCGGAACATTCTTCACAAATTCTATTGCAGAACTTGTTATGTTAGGCAACGCACAAACAAATACGTTTATTTTTTGTGTTACATCTCCACACTGATTTGTTACTTTTACTGTTAGAACAAAGTTACCTGATTCAGTTGGAGTACCGACCACTTCACCGCTTTCAGTTAATTCTAATCCATTAGGTAGTCCACCATTTACAATCGACCATACACCATTTGAACCATCAAACGTTAATTGTTCAGAATCATATTCATTTATTATGAAATTAAGATTTCCCTGACTTGTAATTTTTGGTAAAACACATACGAAAATATTTATCAACTTATTTGCAACACCACAGATATTGGTAAATCTAACCAAGATACTGAAATTTCCACTTACAGTTGGGGTTCCACTAATTATTCCACTTTCTTCGTCAAAAGATAATCCAGCGGGTAAAGTTCCGCTTACTATTTCCCACATACCTTCTGTTCCACTATATGTTAAAGGAATAGAAGATGTTTCACCAAACACAAAACTAATATTAGCGTCGTTTGTAATTTCAGGTTCTGCACAGATGGAAACAATCATTTCTTTTTCGTCGAAACCACATTCGTTATCAACTCTTGCTGTAAAAGTAAAATCACCAAATTCTGTTGCTGTTCCACTGATTAAACCATTACCATTCATTGTTAAACCGGCTGGTAAACCACCATCAACTATTGACCATCCTGCTGGCATATCACCAATAAATTCTAATTGATATGATACAGGTTCTCCCATTATGTATTCTATATCTTCCTCTAATATCTGTGGCAACAAACATAATGTTACTGTTACGTTAACATCAGTCCATTTAACTTCGACTGTACTATTGTAAGTAAAGTATCCGTCATTTTCTACAGTGAAATTATGTACACCTTGTGTTAGTTTTGTTTTATAAGTACCATCACCATTATTAACTATAACAAATGCACCAGATTTAACAACAGCATCTGTAATAGGAGTAAGACTCTTATCTTGAACAGAGAAAACAACATTATATGTTCTTTCTACTTTTATAGTTATATCTTTATTATCTGTTCCACACGGATTTGTGACTGTTAATGTGATATTAAATTCACCAACTTGTGTTGGTGTACCACTAAAAACGCCGTTTTTACTTAACGAAACACCGAGTGGCAAACTACCATTAGAAACAGACCATTTTCCGCTTCTACTACCAGAGAATATTAATTGTTTTTCAATAGGAACGTTTTGTAAAAGAGACATATTATCAACTTTGATAACAGGTAATTCACATACGAACATGTCAACCTCTCTTTCTGCTTCACCACAATCGTTTACAACTTTCAACGTAAATACGAAATGTCCAGATTCCAAAGCAGTTCCAATAATAACACCATATTCAGTTAAATCTAATCCATCTGGTAAGTAACCATCAGAAATCGACCATTTACCAGGAGTTCCATCGTGTGACAATTCATAAAAATGTTCTTCATTTAATGGAAAACTTATAACCCATCCGCTCGAAATATACGGTTTTGCACATACAGACATCGTAATTTCTTTTTCGTCCTCACCACAATGATTTTCAACTTTTGCGGTAATGACAAAATCACCAAATTCTGTTGGTGTTCCTACAATTGTATCATTATTTAATGATAATCCGGCAGGCAAACCAATAACTGACCATGTTCCGGGTCTACTACCGGAGAATTGTAATTTTTTACTTACCGGTTCTCCAAGTACTGAATCAATTTCATTGGTTGTTATTTGTGGTTTTCCACATATAATCAATCTCATATCTTTATATGCTTCTCCACAAGAATTTTCTATTTTAGCAGTAAAGAAGAATGTACCGGAAACAGGTGGTATTCCACTAATTACACCGGTATTTGGGTCTAATTCTAAACCTTCAATCAATTCGCCAACGTCAATCGACCACACACCTTCTGAACCGGAATAGGTCATTTCCACCGTTCCATATTCATCTTTTACAAAATTCAAATTAGATTCACATGTAATAATTGGTTTAGCGCACACGAAAAGATTTACTTCTTTTTCATCTATACCACAGGGATTTTCTACTCTTAATGTGAAATAAAAATCACCTGGGGTTGTTGCGGTTCCGCTAATTGTACCCTTATCAGAGTTTAGTATTAATCCGACAGGTAATTCACCATCAATAATCGTCCATTTTCCAGGTCTGCTACCTGAAAATGCCAATTTTTGTGACATTTCTTCTCCATATAAAAAATCTATGGTATTGTTTTGAATAACTGGTGGTGCACAAACAGACAGTTTTATGTTTTTGTTTGCTTCACCGCAATCGTTAGTCAATTTTACCATGAAAGTAAATGAACCCGCATATAATGGTGTTCCACTAATTATACCTGTTTCGGGGTCTAATGATAATCCTTCTGGGAAATCACCTCCTTCAATTGACCATACACCTTCTGAACCACTATATACTATTCCTTCTGATCCATATTCACCAATAACAAAACCATGAATACAATCACCGGTAATTTTTGGTTTTCCACATATTGGAATAACAAAACTTTCTTCAACAAAACCACAGGGGTTATCAACTCTGAAAGTGATATCTAAATCACCATAATATTCTGTAATACCGCTTATAATACCGTTTTGTGGGTCTAATGTCAAACCATCAGGCAATGCACCCTCTGAAATAGACCAAGTTCCAGGTCTAGTACCTAAAAAACATAAATGTCCAGATACTGGTTCATCAGATACGAAATATGGTTCTTCGTTATTACTACAATCGCTTTTTACAAGTTTTATTTTTTGCGGTTTTCCGCATACAAAAATTTTAAAAATTTGTTTATCTTCCCCACATTGGTTGGATAATTTTATCGTACATTTAAAAAACCCAAATACTGTTGGCGTTCCGCTAATTATTCCGGAATTTTCATCTAATGATAAACCATTAGGTAAATTACCTTCAACAACCGACCATATTCCCTGTGTTCCGGTTGCTGTTAATTGTACAGAACCCGCTTCATCCATCACGAATTTAGTATCATCGTTACTTGTAATTTTAGGTTTTCCACATACGAATATTTCTATTTCTTTTTCTTGTTCACCGCATGAATTTACAACTTTCAACGTAACATAAAATCTACCAAATTCAGTTGCATTTCCAGACAAAATACCTGATTTACCATTCAATATCAACCCATTTGGTAATTCACCTTCAACGATTGACCATGTTCCGGGTCTACTACCAACAAATTGTAATTGTTCTGACACAGAAGGTTCAAGAAAATTAAGATCACCGGTTGTAATTTCAGGTTTAGCGCAAACATATACACTCATTTTTTTACTTATTTCGTCACAAGCATTTTCAACTTTTACGGTAAAATCAAATTTTCCAAACTCAATAGTATTACCACTGATAAGTCCATTCTCATT
>Ga0209737_10002919_pt1 | contig 11928 bp, 8 predicted proteins | sample TergutCu122P3_FD_187284 | JGI IMG/M metagenome (GOLD analysis project Ga0209737, IMG submission 187284) | Cubitermes ugandensis P3 segment gut microbial communities from Kakamega Forest, Kenya - Cu122 P3 (SPAdes) (version 2) | ecosystem: Host-associated > Arthropoda: Insects > Digestive system >... | reverse complement strand
GGAATAACCCTTTTATTTATCAAAAACATGAAATAAATATGCAAAAACATACTATCAAGGTATTATTTGCTATTTTGATGTTAACAAGCCTATCAATTGTGATTTTACCTACAAGTATAGCCCAGTCTAAACCGTCAGTTCCGGAATTTACAGTAAAACTTGTAGACAACTCATACAATGTACCACCCACCCAAACCATCGACCCCTACAAAGGAACAACAACACAACCAGGTTACCATGTAGACAAAAAAGAAATAGAAATAACAATCAAAAACCAAAATCTTAAAGTTATGTACAATGTTCGCACCAAAGGACACTTTGAACAAGAATGGCAAGAAAGATTCTATGCACCCCCAGGCAACAGCCGATACCCAGAACAATCAAATGGTCAGTATACCGTAATAACGCTCCACACTAGCATGTATCCTGATGGTGCCCAAGTTGATGTTCAAGTAGAAGCAATGATAGGAACAATTTCATGGATACATGACCCAACCGCTTTTATGGCAGACGATGGTAGCAGGGGAGGATACCATTTTGAGGGAGAAAAAAGTGGCTGGAGTAAAACACAAACAATAAAGATTGCCCTATCAACTTTCACACCTGCTCCATCACTACCGTCCAACACTGCCCAAGCTAACCCAGATCCATCAACACCGAATCAGTCTGGAACTAAGGATACGACTATTTTCGGTTTAACTTTGTGGGTGGGTGCTGTTTTAGTTGTATTGTTTAGCATTATTGTGGTGTTGCTGGTAATTATTGCTGTAGGAATATATATGAAAAAGTCGCCACTGATTCGCTCTATGGATACATAATGGTCTTTAGGTATTCTAAAAAAGATTGTCAGATAAGGAAAAGAGTTAATGCATGAGCGAATTTAATACTTGTTTGTTGTGTTAGGTTTTAAGTGTTACATGTTTATGTGTTGTGTGCAATGTTGTGGATTGAAAAATGGGTGGGTTGTTTATCGTACCATTCTGCGGTTTTGTTGTGAGCTTAAGGAGCGTTTAAATGCTGAGTTGGTTTGCATTTTTTTGTATTCGTCATATGTTATGTCGCTGGTTGGGTAGAGTTGTTTGAAGCGTCTGTAGGGTAGGCGTATGTCGAGTTCCATTTGTGAACTGGTTTGAGGGATGTAGCGTTGGTATGTGGAGTCTGTGGCGTATCGTTTGGTTTTTTGTGTTCGTTTTGAAGTGTTTGTCGCTATTGCTGCTGTGACTATTATGGCTATTATTATAAAAAAGAATATGGGGGTAAATGCAGTAGAGGTTATTGAGGTCAAAGGTTACACTCTCTTTTTACTGCTCATTGTTGGATTGGTTCTGTTTTGTTTTTATTGGCAGTACTGCTGCTCCTTCTAGGCCTAATACGTTTAAGACATCGGAGTTTGAGGGGACTATGATTTTGGTTTGTTGTGCGAAGGTGTCGCGGATTATGTCTAGTTTTTTGTTGAGTTGAGCGTTTTCTTGGAAGTGCTTATTTGCAGAGTCTGAGACTATTTTTATGGCTTTTGCTTCAGCGTCGGCTATTAGTTCTACTGAGCGGGCTTGTCCTTCGGCGCTTAGTATGGCGGATTGTTTTTCGCCTTGGGCTTTTAGTATGGCTGCTTGTTTTTCTTGCTCAGCAGCTTCTTTTCGGCCGGTGGCTAGTAATCGGAGTTGGCGTCTTTCTTGTTCAGCTGTTTTTTGTTTGTGCATAGCTGTTTGGATGTCTTGGGGTGGGTCTATTCTTTGGAGTTCAATGCGGTTGACTTTTGTGCCCCATTTGTCGGTTGCCTGGTCAAGGACGCTTCTTAGGTCGACGTTGATTTTTTCTCTTGAGGTTAGGGTGATGTCTAGGCTCATTTCGCCTACTATGTTGCGTAGGGTTGTTTGGGCAAGTTTTACGATGGCTAGTTCGAAGTCTTCGATTTCGTATAGGGCGCGTTTTGCGTCTATGACTTGGTAGTAGATTACGGCGTCTATGGTTACGACAACGTTGTCCTCGGTTATGATTGCCTGAGGAGGGACATCTATGACTTGTTCGCGCATGTTAACTCGGTATAATCTCTCAACGAAGGGAACGATTACGCGTAAGCCTGGTTCGACAGTTTTTTCGTAAGCGTTGAAGCGTTCAACTAAACCTTTTTCGTATTGGTTTACCTTTTTAAGAGACATGCTAGCTAAGAGTACTATTATTGCTGCTATTATGGCCAATATTATTAATAAAATTTCTAACACAGACATTCTTCTTGAGTCACTCCCTCAACTATAAGGCTAACTCCTTCTACACGGACCACCCTTACTTTTGAGCCCTCTTTAATTATGCAGCAGTCATGTACAGGTTTAGCGAGCCAAAGTTCTCCGCCAAGTTTAACTACTCCGCCGTTTATGGGGTCTATGTCTTTTGTAGCGAAGGCTTCTTTGCCGACTAGGGCATCAGAGTTAGTGCGCAGTAGGCTGACATTTATTTTATCTAGTAGGCCTCCGCCTCGGATTTCGTCGATATTGTATGTGATGTCTTTTAGATGGTTTAGTCGTCTTATGAATTCGCCTATGTCATCACTGTCTAGGTCTACTTCAAGTAGGTAGCCTTTGGGTTGTCGGTTAAGTTTGTAGGTCATGCGTGTGTATTTTTCGCCGAATTTTGAGAGCAGTTGTATAAGTTTGAGCTCGTCAGCTTTTACAGTAAGGATAACTTTCATAGGTGTTGCCTGCAATTAACAAGCATCACCATATATTTAAACTTATTCACATTCATTACATAGTATTGATGTGCATTTACTAACAATTACCTACATCGCTGCCAAAACAAGTTAAAAAAGCCTCATTATACATCATTTACCAACATTAAACCTTATTGCAAAACATCCAGCAAACAAATAACAACCATTATAAAAACAAGTGAACTACTCACCTCTCACAAGACAAACAAACACTACTAAAACTATCGTATTTTAGGGCCTGTAGGATACTCCATCAATACACATCAATTATGTTTTTCACTCTAAACAAGTGGTTTTTATCATAAACGATCTGATTTAATCAATAGCTTTTTTATAAGTCCGGTCAAATGTGTTGATAGGTTTAGTCTTTGAGTTTCGAAGTTAAAGAAAAAGATCTACTTGGCAGAATTGGTAAATTAAAAACTAAAAGTGGCGTCATAGAAACCCCGTTATTATTTCCAGTTATTAACCCTTCTGTGCAGCCAGTTTTGCCTCAACAATTAAAGGATGTTTTTGGTTTTGAAGCAGTAATTACAAATGCGTATATTCTTAAAAAAAAATATCAAAATAAGCCTATAGAGGATGGATTACACAAGTTTCTCAATTTCAATGGCATAACCATGACTGATTCAGGCGCATATCAAATTTTAGTTTATGGTGGGGTAGAATATAATCAAAAAGAAATTGTTGCTTATGAGGAAAGCATTGGAACAGACATAGCCACTATACTTGATATTCCCACAGGTTGGAGGGTAACTAAAGCGCAGGCAGAGCTTACAGTTGCTGAAACGCATAAACGTGCTAAGGATTTCTTTAACCTTAAAACTCGAGACGATATACTTTGGGTAGGTCCTGTGCAGGGAGGAAAACACTTAGACTTAGTAGCAGCCAGCGCTAAAGAAATGGGCAGTTTGCCCTTTAATATTCATGCCTTAGGTAGTCCTACAGAGGTTATGGAAAACTATCGGTATGATGTGCTTGCAGAAATGATTCTAACGGCTAAAAAAGGCATTCCCATAGAGCGGCCTTTGCATTTATTTGGTGCTGGTCATCCTTCAATGTTTGCCATAGCGGTAGCATTGGGCTGTGATTTATTTGACTCTGCGGCTTATGCGCTTTATGCTCGTGAGGGGCGATATATGACAGAAAATGGCACTTGGCGAATTGCAGAGATGGATTATTTTCCCTGTACTTGTCCTAGGTGTGCTGCTGAAACGCCTAGATCGCTTATGGGTAAAGCTGTAAAGGAGCGGGAGAGGTTTTTAGCAGAACACAATTTATGGGTTTGTATAGCTGAGCTTAAACGCATTAAACAGGCAATTCGAGATGGTAGGCTTTGGGAGCTTGTTGAGATGCGCTCTCATGCACATCCTGCATTGCTTTCAGCTCTAAAAAGAATAAAAAAATACAAAGACTTTCTTGCAACATATAGTCCTAGTGTAAAAAGTAGTGGCTTTTTCTATTTTGATCATGAAGGGTTGGTACGACCGGAGATTACCCAATATAAACAACGTCTCCTAACCCGTTACACGCCGCCTATAAATGCTAAAGCATTGCTATTACTGCCCCAGACAAGAAACAAACCGTTTCATAAAGCACCTGAGATGAAAAAAATCCGTCAACTATTACGACTTCTTGGAGCAGAAGGGGCAAATAAAGTGCATGTAGCGGTTTTCTGTGCACCCTTTGGAGTAGTTCCCTTTGAGCTAGATGAGGTTTATCCGCTCTCACAACATGAAACGGCTTTACCTCTTGATAGAGAAACCATTGAATATGTTGCAGAACAAACAGGGGAGTACATAAAACAGATGCCATACCACAGTGTTACAATGCTCAATGACCCAAAACTTTGGAGCACACACATAAAAACTGCAGTTCAAAAAGCATGTACTGAAAAAAACATCCCCTTTGAAACCATTGACGCAGGCACCGCAGGCAACAGAGAACTGGTTCTTAATCTTAAAGAGTTGTTACTTAAGCAGCTATAACAAGTAATCTCTTATGTTTTTAAATTTCTCAACATAGGCTCTATGTTTTTTAATAAGCAAAACAACCTTAAAAGGTAGCTATAGGAGTTAAGCAACATAACAATGCTCTATGCGGATCTGCATATTCACACCATTTACTCATCTGATAGTCTAATTCAACCTAAAACGCTTGTAGATATGCTCTTAGCACACAATTACATCAAAGTTGCCGCTATAACCGATCATGACTCAATAAGAGCCTGCAAAACAACCATGTCCCTAGCATCTGCCTACCCAGACATACTAATTATACCTGGGGTAGAAATTAGCACCCCAGCAGGGGACATGATAATTTTAGGCACAGAAGAACTACCACCTAAACCTTGGAACCCACAAGACGTGGCAGATTATGCAAAAGCCATTGACGCAGTCTCCATTGTAGCCCACCCATATAGACTCTACGGTATGGGTGATGTTGCAAAAACCCTCAAAGTAAATGCTATAGAAGTGCTAAATGGAGGCTCAAGCACAACAGCAAATAATCAAGCTAAACAATTAGCTAAAGAAATGAAATTACCCGGCACTGCAGGCAGCGACGCGCATCAGAACTCAGAGCTCTTTAGTGTTTGCAATCAAATTCAAGCAGACCTAAACATAGACAGCATACTACATGCCATACAAAAAAACCAAATAATAACCACTCAATATAGCATAAAAACAGCACAACACTAACATCCAACCAAACAACTCTGATAGAATAATTCAAATTCCAATAGACCCCTAGCGTCTATTTAAAGCAGAAGAAGGAGTCTTTAGCTTAAGTGTTGGGGATAGAAACTAAACCTTATCTGTAACAATGCATCATTAATACAAATAAAATATAAGCAGGAAAGACCATGGCCTTGGAAGCAAGAAAAGTTATCGTTAAACCTATTTACTTATTGCCCATACTTGCAAGTTTACTCTTTGGTCTTGGTTGTGCATGGATTCTTAAACCTCAACAAGGACCATACGTCCCCGAATTGCCACCTATTACACCACTTCCAGATACCAACGTGTTTGGACCAATTATCAATGCAACGTTCTTTATGGTTATAGTGGCAATTGGTGCTACAATGTTTTACTTTTTACTAAAGAAAAATAGCATAAAAATCATTAAAGCCATCATTTTATCAGTCATGACTATGGCCTCAATGTTACTCTCAATAGTTTATCTCTCAACACTTTTAGCATCCATTAACATCTACAACCTTCCCCTAATAATTGGATTATCAATTTTGATAACCATACTGTTTGACTTGGCCATATTCAAATATACTAAAGCTCAAAACATAGCCGTCATAGGATTAGGTGGCGCTTATGGAGCACTATTTAGCTTTCTACTTGCCACATACTCCCCATATAGTGCTGTAGCTATACTAATTTTCATTGCAATCTATGACATATTTGCCGTCTACCGTGGACCCGTAGGAAAAATCGCCCAAAACGGACTAGACCAACTTAGTGGATTAAGCTACACCTTCAAAGACATCCAAATGGGACTAGGCGACCTATTCTTCTACACCGTGCTTACCTGCCTTATGTTCTTCATATTCCCCAGCATTCTACCAACAATCATGGCTATCATAGGCATCTGCACAGGCGTAATAATTACATTCATCATACTAGAAAAAAGAAGCGTATTCCCAGGACTACCTTTCCCAATCGCCATAGGCCTAGCATTCGGATTTATCACCGCCCTGCTCATCTAAGTATTACAGTTGTAAACGTGATAAATATGACCACAATATGCACCATCAACTCATCAATTCGCAGATTTCAACGCGTAACTCAACATCAATCAATGCCAACAATCACCCCTAAGCTACTGTCAAACATCAAAACACAACAATTAAAACGAATTACAACTGTAATACTAAAAACTAAACCGAATCAAACAAATACCACCTTTCTTTAAAACAATGACGCACTGCAAAAAATAACTCAAAAACCCACAATAAAGGTCGACCAAGAACAACAGTTAGGCAACAAGTATTTTAGTTAAAACGGACAAAATCCAACAGATCAAGTTATTTTGCGGATAGACCTATCTTAACTCTGAAAATGAAAAAGAAACGGAAAAGATTATGGTTTGTTGTAGTATTTTGCAAATATGCCGCGGATTTGTTCAGGTTTTTCTATAACAGTCATGTCAGCCATTTGTTCGAGTTTACGTGTTTGTTCTGCTTCCTCTTTGCGTACTTGAATTTTTAGAGTTTTACCATTAGGCAGAATTGTTTCAACAACATTTTCTTTATAGTCAGTAGGCAGAAGGTACACAGGGCTAAAGGCTTTTAGGCTCATGATAACTGAGTTGGTGATTAGTGTATCGCTTATGCCGTTGACGATTTTAGCAACTGTATTAGAACTTGTTGGAGCAACTATTAGAAAGTCATATTTTCCGCTTTGTAACCAAGAGGCTAAGAAGGGTGCATTGGGATTTGTTTCAACGCTAAAATGCGAGAATTCTTGCTTTAAACCATCAAATTGTTTATAAAATCTAAGCATTGTTTCGCCATTTTTAGAAACAAACACGTGAATATCTACAGTAGATTCATATTGTTTCTTAAGCTCAATCATTACTTTAGCGATCTCAGCGATTTTATCGCCGCCACCTGTTATCCCCCAGGCGATTTTACTCTTCTTTGGTGTTTTAACCATATACGTTACCCTATTTTCTAAAATAAACAAGACTTTTAACTGTTTCTTTACATCTTAGGGCTTCTTCAGTTTCTGGCACAAATAAACATAAAATTAAGCAAAAATAAAAATAAAAATAAAAATAAAGGTGAAGGTTTGAGATTATTCTTTCTCGAAGTATTCTTCTGGTTTTGGTGGAACAGCTGGCAGTCCTTTGCGTTCACGAATTGCTTTGATTGTTTCGTCTTGCATTTGTCCTGGAACGGGTGCCCATCGGCTAAATTGTGTTGCCCAGAACGCGCGTCCTTCGGTTGAGCTTCTAAGTTCATCAGCGATACCAAAACTTTCAGATACGGGCATTTCTGCTTTGACAGTTATCATGTCTTCTTCTGAGGGCATATCTATGATTTTGCCACGGCGTTTGTTAACAGTTGCAAGGACACTGCTGACAAAGTCTGAGGGAACTTTGCATTCAAAGCTTATGAGGGGTTCAAGTAGTTTGGGTTCACTTAGCAGAATGACACAGTAGATTGGTCTCCAAGTCATGGGGATAGCTTGTGCTGGACCTCTGTGGACGGGGTCTTCGTGTAGGGTAATATCTTCTAGGTTGATTTTTAGACCATGTGCTGGTTCTCTTGTAAGGGGTGAGGTGCGTACTGCTTCACGGAAGCCGCTTTTTATGTGGTCAATAATTTCTTCTACATATTGGCGTCCGCGGATGCGGTTAACTAGAATGTTGCTTTCTTCAACTGCGACTGCGCCTTTGGCTTCGTCTTGTGGCCAGCCGAGTTCTTTGAGGATTTTGGCTCTTGTATCTTTGTTTTGTAAATCAGTGATTTTTTCTGATTTAATGGCGTCTATGACTTCTTCTGAGAGTTTTTCAATTGTTATCCAGAGTTTGTTGTGTTTGTTGGGGCTTTTACCCATAACTGATGGTCCAGCGTAGTCATGGTGGATGGTTTCTCTGTAGATAACAATGGGTTTGCTGAGTTTGACTTTAAGACCAGCTTCTTGCATTCTGTATGCGGTGATTTCAAGGTGAAGTTCGCCCATGCCTGAGAGGAGAAATTCGCCTGATTCTTTATTCATGGTAAAGCGTATGCAGGGGTCTTCTGTTGTGAGTTTATGCATAACTTTGTCAAAAAGTGGCAGGTCTTTAACGTTTTCGGGTTCAACGGCTACGGTGACAACTGGGTCAGATACGTAGGTTAAGCCTTCAAAGCTGTGGATTTCGAAATTGGCTTCGCCTATGGTTTCGCCTATGCGCATGGCAGGTAAGCCTGAGACGGCTCCAATGTTGCCTGCAGGTATATGGTCAACGATGACACGGTCTGTTGCCATACTCATGAAAACTTGTTGAATGGTGCCTTTTTGTTGTGAGCCGACTAGTTGTACTTCTTTCCCTTTAGTGATAGTTCCGCTGAAAATTCTGCCGATGGCAACTGTGCCGCTGTGGGGGTCTACGTCGATTGTGGAGATGCACATAAGTAGGGGTGCCTTAGGGTCAACTTTTGCCATGCCGATGCCAACTGTTGAGGTTACATCGCCTGGCCAAATTTTTGCTTGTCGATATGGTTGAGCGACTAAGGGGCTGGGTAAGTGTTTGCAGAACATGTTAAGAATTGGTTCGGGTAGGGGTGCTTTTTTGCTTAAGGCGCTTACTTTTTCGGCAACTTCTTCTGGGTCGCCGTGGTATGCGTCTATGATGTCTTGGAAGCTTATTTGTTTTTGTTTCATATAGTCAAGGCTTAGGCCCCATTTGTGTAGTGCTGAGCCGAAGGCAACGGTGTCTTCGATTTTAATTTTCCAGGCTTCTTTATATTCGGGTGGAGCGTGTTTTTCGATTAGGTTGTTTATTTTTGTGAGTACTTTTGCAAATTTTTTCTGGATTTCTTGGGGTGAGAGTTTGATTTCTTTGATTAATCGGTCAACTTTGTTGATAAATAGGAGGGGTTTGACTCTTTCTTTGAGGGCTTGCATGAGGACGGTTTCTGTTTGAGTCATGGGGCCTTCTACTGCGTCGACAACTACTAGGGCGCCGTCTACGGCTCTTAAGCTTCGGGTAACGGCGCTTGAGAAGTCGATGTGTCCGGGAGTGTCGATAAGGTTAATTAAATGTTCAGTGTTTTCGTATGTGTGGACTAGGCTGACGTTTGAGGCAAATATTGTAACGCCTCGTTGTTTTTCAAGGATATAGCTGTCAAGGAATCGTTTTTGTCCTGCAGCTTCGGCACTTATAATTCCTGCGTGTGCTAGGAGGCTGTCGGATAGAGTTGTTTTGCCATGATCAACATGAGCTATAATGCTGGTGTTACGGATGATTTTTGGGTTTTCCATTAATTTAGCAATTTCTTCATTTTGTCTAAAACGCGCCATAACTTATTCATTCTCCACTTTAACATTTATAATATTATTACTTTGATTTGAATGCCTTATATTTCTAAGCATTTTATGCATATTGAAATCTCTCAAATAATAGAGTAAACTACATGGACATTAAAAAAGTAACCTATTAACCTTATGGAAAAAAAATATAAAGCCCAGCAAAAAAACAAGCACATCCTAAAAAATCATCACCATGGCGAGAATCTTCCAAAAATCATAAGGGAAGTCATACAAAGAGACACCAGAACAACAATTTCTAAAAACAAAAACAAAGAGACAAACGCATAGTGCTTAAAAACAAAGAACACAAAAAACGGTCAATATGTGTAAAACTCTAAAGCTTGCGCAACACAATCAAACTAACGATCTAAAGCCAAGACAATAGAAAATGAATTTAATTCTAAAAAAGGATAACACAGCTAAAAATTATGTAACATATAGGTTTTTACTAAAAACTGAAAAAAGAAAAAAGTGTTGCTTGTTTTCTAAGTAACAAGCTGTTTTTTGTCGGGTTATGAGGTTAAGGAGCCTAATAGGAGGCTAATGTTTTTTCTACTTGCCAGTTTTTGCTTGTAGCTATCGCGACATTACAGGTGTCTTTACCAGAAGTACCTCGAATATATACTGTGTGCACTACTACAGATGTGGCAGAAACCGTAGGAAGTGAGTTAAACAACTCATTTAATGCTACTGCCGCAAGGGGATTATGACCGCAATCCAATGTAACAAGATTTAGAAGACCATTTGCCGTCAAACTTGTTAACAAATTGTTATAACAACGAAGCGTTTTTAATGCAACACAACCAAGTATATTCAAACTTTCTAACTTGTTGTCAGAACAATTGAGTGTTTCTAGTGCAATACATCCACTCACATCTAAACTTGTGAGCTTAGTAAAACGACAGGTCAAATTGGTCAGGTTTTTAAGTCCCTTAACGCCAACTAAGCTTGTCATCTGAGTATTTCCATGACAATTGAGAAAATGTAGAGCAACACAACCAGTCACATCCAAACTCTCCAACGGATTAGGTGAACAGTACAAAGCAATCAGTTTAGGAAGATTCCTAACACCTAGTTGTACTAAATTGTTGCGTTGACAATGGAGTTTTGTTAGTGCAATACATTGCTCTACATTTAACATCGCCAACTCGTTATCTGGGCAATACAATGAACTCAGGTTTACAAGACTATTAACACCAATCAATTCCACCAACTTATTATAACCACAACCAAGAGCGACTAAATTAACACATCCAGTAACATCCAAACTCTCCAAATTGTTAAGATTACAGGTTAATTCTACTAGATTTACAAACTCACGAACATTTAAGCTCACCAACTCATTTTTACCGCAATGTAGACGTCTTAGATTTGCAAGACCACTAATATCCAATTCTGTCAATAAGTTATTCTCACAATAGAGATGTGTTAGTAAGGGGTTATCCTTTACTTTCAATGTGGTTAACTGGTTCTCACGACAAATTATGATGGTAATGTTGGCGTCAGTTAGGGTTATTGTATGTGAACCAGAATCTACGTAGTCATGTGTACAGGAGCAATCACTATATGGTAAAAGGGTATAAGAATCGCTACTACCATCACCCCAATCAACTACAGTAGTGCCCGAACCCCTCAAATAAATAGTAACACTATCTTTCAGGGTAATCAAAGTCGTTGTTATTGTTAAAGGTGTTGATGGTGACGTGGGCAATGGTGTACAATCGGCATGATTATGGTGATGATGATTGTGATGATGATGGCAGCAATTATGAGCGTGATTATGATGATGTTGAGGGGTGTGTGGTGGGTGGTCTGTTGTGCAGTTGTTTGCGTTAATTGTTATGTTGCTGTTTGTCATGCCAGAATTATCCATGATAAACAGGTTGCCAGAGTTACAAATGGTCAAGTTATTAATGAATAACGCGTTCTTATCGCATTTATCAGCACCATCGTTTGCATCTGTTGAGGGTTCATTTGCTGGGAAGGTTATGTCTGGATCTATAGTATATGACACTCCTCCAAGTATTGCGCCATTGGCAGTAGCAATTACATCAATATCACACATATCTGCGCGTTTGACATCATCAGGGGTAAAGGATTCTCCAGCAACAACATCAAATATCACCTTACGCCGCTCAAAGCTCTTCATAATAACACCATTATCAGACAAATCCCGTAGCTTAATTTGCC
>Ga0209737_10002918_pt1 | contig 11930 bp, 9 predicted proteins | sample TergutCu122P3_FD_187284 | JGI IMG/M metagenome (GOLD analysis project Ga0209737, IMG submission 187284) | Cubitermes ugandensis P3 segment gut microbial communities from Kakamega Forest, Kenya - Cu122 P3 (SPAdes) (version 2) | ecosystem: Host-associated > Arthropoda: Insects > Digestive system >... | reverse complement strand
TGGGCGACGTTTAAGTCACCGCAACAAATCACCGACTTTTTCTTATTTAGTTCTTTTAGATATTTCAAGAAAGCCGCATCCCACTTTTCGCGAATTGCCAGGCGTGATAAGTCGTCCTTGGCGTTGGGGGCGTAGACATTGACCAGGTAGAATTTGTCGAATTCCATGGTCATGATGCGACCCTCTTTCATTAAATTACCGTACCCATCTATCAGGTCTGACCTAAGTAGGGGCGATTTTATATCGCCGCCTATTAGGTCAGACCTGATAGAATTTTTTACAAAAACAGCCGTGCCGGCGTAGCCGGGGCGGTCGGCGCTGTTCCAAAACTCTTCGTAATCAGGTAAATCAATCTCGACCTGGCCCTTTTTAGCTTTGGTTTCTTGCAGACACAATATATCGGGCTGATATTTATCGATAAATTTCTTAAATTCGCCTTTGTTTATGACTGCGCGCAGACCGTTCACATTCCAAGAAAAAATCTTCATATTATTCGGTACAAGTAATATCTAACTCAAACCGCCTAGCAGAATCTACCCCACGTTGGTAGTCGTGCTGGTAGCTACAATCTACATCGCGCCAATTGTATTCATTAATACTTTGAACCAGCCAGGCGCTAAAAAACACGGCTGCAAAAATTGCTATGATCGTTAAAATAATTCCGGCGGCACTGATAATGATACCAGCGATGGCCAGACCCTTGCCGCCCTCACCGGTTTTGTTGATTTGGCTCAAACCAATAATACTGAGAACTAATCCCACTATTTGCACAAAAAACGAGCATACAAAACCGGCGATTGCTAGGCCGTTAGTTTTTTGGGTTGCATCTTTAGTTTTTACATTGTTTGCCATATTTTCCTCCTTTTGCCCCATCAGATATCTTAAAGACCAGGGTTTTCGATTACTATTGTATCACAGTGCGTTGCTAGCGTTTGGCCGAGCGTTTTATTTCTCTTTCCATATCGCGCCACAGCACCAATCAGCTCACAGCTGTTTGGTGCTGGACTTCGCCGCATGACGAATCTCTCTATCCATATCTTTTTTCTTGAGAGCGGCTCGTTTGTCGTATTGTTTTTTGCCGCGGCCGGTGGCGATGACGACCTTGATGTGTTGGCCATGGGTCAACATTTTTACGGGTACGATGGTTAAGCCGCTATTCTTGGCTGTTATGAGTTTATCGATTTGTTTACGATGGGCTAATAATTTGCGATCGCGGGTGTCGACAGTTTTGCCTTCGCCACGCGTGTTACTAGTTAACGAGAAAGAAGCATTAACCAGCCACAACTCGTTGCCCTTGATGGTGACGTAACTACCTTTCAGTTGGACATGGCCCAGGCGAGCCGCCTTGGTTTCTGCCCCAGTTAGAGCAATCCCGGCCGTCAACTCATCATCTAAAAAGTAGTCAAAGCTAGCACGACGATTGGTGATTATTCCAGGAGCATTTTTCTTATTGTTCACCCCGCAATTATAACAAAAACCAGCCCTCAATGATACAATATGGTAGATATGAAACAGCCTTATTTCTCAATTGTCATCCCCACACTAAACGAAGAAAAGTATTTGCCCAATCTGTTAAATGACTTAGCCGAGCAGAGCTGGAGTGACTTTGAGGTTATTCATGTCGATGGTTATTCGGACGATAAAACCGTTACAATCGCCAAGCGCTTTTCGAAACGATTCAAACTTAAACAAATTATCAGCCCAAGAAGAAGTGCTCCACATCAGCGTAATCTTGGCGCCGAAGCGGCTAATGGCGAGTGGATTATTTTTATGGATGCAGACATTGGTTTCCCGGCTGATTTTTTGTTGACCATACGTTACAAAATCGCCCAGGCTGACCGCAAACCACGTACGCGGTTTGACATATTCAACAGCTTGATAAAACTGGATAGTATTGATAAAAAGAAAGCTAAACATCATGCCATAGCCCAAACAATTAATTCGCGGTTACGCTCGACAGCTGGGTCCGATAAACCCCTGGCGCTTGGGGCGATGTTGGGGGTGCGCTCCAATTTGTTCGGGGCAGCGCGCTTTGACGAAAAAGTAAAATTAGCTGAAGAGATTTATTTTGTGCGCGACTTAATCGCACTGGGGGCTGAGTATAAACTGTTACGCACACCAGTTTTTGAATGTTCTATGCGACGCTGGGATGACCACGGCCTGGCCAAGAACGCCGTAAAAGCTCTTAAATTGGAATTAAAAATATTGCTCGGTGACGACTATGACGATGTCGATTATGAAATGTTGGGTGGAACTAAATATTGATTATTCCGGCAGATGCTTCAAATACTCAAGATGTCATAGAAAGAAGGCCTTCATCGATGGCGGTTTCGCTTGAATCCATAATGATATAGCCGTTAAAATCTAGTACTGGTACGGTTCTGAATTTACCACCAAGTTTTTCGGATAGTTCCCTATATGCAGCTTCGTCTTCTTCGATATTTTTTTCAACAAAGTCTACGCCTTTGCTTTTTAAATAGGCTTTGGCTTTAACGCAATATGGGCACCAGCTGGTGGTATAAACAATTACTTGTTTAGCGTGGGTTGGTTCTTCTTTAATCATTTAGCCCGTTAGATATCCTTTCATATCGTTATTATTTTTCAACTACTTGATACATAATATTTCCGACTATTCTCACATTGCCCGGTTATCAAACGGGCTAGACTTATTGTAGCATATTCAAAATATCGCGGGCCTCGGCTGTATTTTTAGTTTCCATCAATTGTCTTCGCAGTTCATTCGCACCCGGGAAGTTGTTGATATAGATTTTGAAGAATTTTTTGAGTGGGTCGTATTGTGCCAAAGCGTACTCGGTGGGGTGGGTTTGATGCGTATTAAAATGCGAATCAAATAAATCGAGGTGATATTTTAATAAGTCGATTAATTCTTCTTTAGTATGCTTCCTCGGTTGTCGCTCAAAACAAAATGGATTGGCGAAGACACCGCGACCGATCATGAAGCCGTCAATCCCAGGATACTTCTTGGCGAGTTTTTCGCCGTGGGTACGGTCGGCAATGTCGCCATTGATGATAAGTTTAGTGTTGGGTGCGATCTGATCGCGCAACCTGACAATGTCAGGTATCAGCTCGTGGTGAGCTGATACTTTACTCATTTCTTTGCGAGTGCGCAGGTGGACGGTTAACGCATCGAGATTTTGTTGCAGAAGCGTTGTAAGCCACGGTTTCCATTCTTCGACTTTTGAAAAACCAAGGCGGGTTTTGACGGAGATGGGCATTATCGGAAAATCTTCGCCAGCAGCCACCGAGGCACGCTCCTCGCGCCCGTCGTAACGGGGCTCGTCGCTAACACTCGGTCGTAACCTCGTGAATGCCTCGGAGCCTGCTAGCAAAGATTTTCCCAACACACCTGCTTTCACTGCCTGGATGATCTCTGTCGCTAGCTCGGGGGTTTTGATGAGTGCCGATCCGCCGCCGGCCTTGACGACCGATTTGTCGGGGCAGCCCATATTTATATCAATTCCAGCGAAGCCCATTTTCGCAATGATCTGAGCAGTTTTATAGAACAATTTTGGATCTTTGCCCCAAATTTGGGCGATGATGGGTGATTCGGCTGGTGTGAACTCTAGTCGCTTGGCTACGGATTTACGGCCTTCCGGGTGGCAAAAGCCATTGACATTCATAAATTCGGTAAAAAAAACATCTGGTCGACTTGCCTGCGTGTCGCGCGCAAGCAGGCCTGCTTTTAAAATGACCTGGCGAAAAACCGTGTCAGTCACATCCTCCATTGGCGCAAGGGCGAAAAATGGCTTTGGTAGATTATCCCAAAAGTTATTCATCGTCTTGTCCAAGCAAAAACTTTTCAAAATCAAGTGTGCCACACAGGTTTTTGGGGTAACCAGTTGTGTCCGGAAAGTCGAGGTTTTGGATGTGGTGCCAGACTGAATTTAATAATTCGATAAATTCGTTCATGTCGTATTCGTCGTAATCGATCTTGATGAATTGCGGCTCGTCATCGTCGGCTTCGACGAATTGGATAATTCCCTGTTTTAGTTTCAGACCGGGACGGTTGTTGGAATTTTCGATTAATAATTTATAAAACATCAATTGCTGCCAATAAGTATGAGATTTAATCTTGCCGCTATTGAATTTTTCGAACGTGCTGCCGGTTTTGTAGTCAGTTACGATGACTGTTTTAGTTTTTTCGTCGATTTCGATCATGTCGAGTTTGCCGGTGAGACGAATTACGGACGATGAGTCGCCTTCGGCGACGAACTTCTGATTGGATCCCGGATCCACAGCACCAGATCCTTCGGATTTGGTGCTGGGCAAGGCAAGTCCGGGATGATACGCAAGCGTTGCATCGAAAATTTGTTCGACACGCTGATTCTTATTGAATGTTTGGCGCTCGATGAATTTGGGTAAGTTGGAAAAACCTTTTTCCAAATAATATTTGAAATCGACCGGCAACACGTGCATTGATTTTAATTGTGTTTCGAAAACGTTCTTTATCTCATCAGCGCTCGGCTTAATGCCATTTTTGTTATAGAAGTTGTGTGCGAATTTAATTGTTTCATGTACAGCTGTGCCGTAATCAGCAGCAGCAGGTTTGGCAGCTGGGAAACGCAGCAGGTTATGGAGTAGGAATGTTTCGGGCCCGGCATATTCCAGATTCGTAAATGCGTTAACGGCCGTGGCGTTGAGTTTATAATTTTCCAAAACTGGCGCTAGCACTGACCTAATATCAGTGTTCATTTCCAAAAACGGAGCGTTCCAGGCGGTTTCGAGATTTTCTATCGGTTCAGCTGATGTCGTCACGGATCGGGTTTGGATGTCGCCGAGAACCGGTAAGATTGTTAAGTCCTCGCCGCGCGCGGATGATACTAGCGGCGCAGTTATAAATAGACGATGCTTGGCCCGAGTGGCGGCAACATAAATCAATCGTAAATTCTCGTCCAGTTCATGCGGCAGGGTCAGCCGCACGTTGGATGGGAAGAATTTCTCACTGCTCTTTTTTAGCCACTTGTCGCGCGTGCCGTGATACATAAATACCGTGTCGAATTCTAACCCTTTGGCTTTATGTACGCTCATTAGATGGACGGCTGCCGCATCGCCAAATTGGCGTTCGGATAGGATTTTTTGATTGTATTTTTCAAATAAATCAATGGTTTCGACGAAAGTTTTTAAATTCGGCTTTTCGATTTGGCGTTCGCGGATTTTGTCACGCAAAGTGATCAGGTCGGATAGGTATTCCATATATAGATTTGGATTGTCGGCTAACTGTTGTTCGCTGAAATAATAATCTTTATAAACTTTTTCAAATATCGTATCAATGGCAGCTTCCATAGTTTGGTTTTGGGTTTCTTTGCCCATTTCGGTTAGCCAGCCAACGAGGTTGGTGATTTGATCCGATGCTTGGCCGTCCAATATCGTTTCTATCCATTTTTGCCCGCGTTCGGTCAGTAGTGACAGTTTACAAATATCGACGGCCGGTATGCCCCAGGCTGGGTGGGCCAATAGTTCAGGCATTAATTCGTTTGCTTTGCTGTGTGCGCCGTCGGCAATCAAGCAAATCACGCGGGACAATGTCAGAAGCGCCTGAATGGGTGGGCTGTTCAAAACATTGTTGCGACGCTCGTACTCGATATTAGTTATGCCGGCTCGATATAAAAATGGCAACAAGTACTCGAGGTCTTTATGCTCGCGGGTTATGACGGCAATTTCGCGGTCGGGATTTTCAGCTAGCTCCTTGGCCGCTTCCCCAGCCACCCAAGCGGCTTCATCAATTTCATCCTTGGTGTTAATAAACTCAATTTTTTCGCCCGTAACGTGTTCGCGCTGTGCCAGTAGGTCATGAATTGATTCAAAAAAACCACTCTTAATGCGTGTGTTCACGCCAGAAATTATCTCATCGGCTAGTTTCAATATCTTTTCTTCGCTGCGGTAGTTTTCGAATAATTGAATTATTTTTGCGTCCGGATAATTTTTTATAAACTGGCTCATGTTGCTGGCGTTGGCGCCCTGGAAACTGAAAATTGCTTGGTCGTCATCACCCACCACCATGATGTTGCTATCGGGTGTGTCAGCAAGCAGTGTCAGAATCTGCATCTGGGCATCGTTGGTATCTTGGAACTCGTCGACCAAGATATATTGGTATTGTTCCTGCAATTCAGCGCGAAAATTACCATTGTTTTCAAGCTTGTCGATGATCTCGACAATCATATCATCAAAGTCATATAGTCCCCGCTTTGTTAACTCGGCTTGATATTGTTTATAAACTTCGGCCAGCGCGTTGAGGTTTTCCGATTTTGATCGGTCCTTCATCTTGCGGTTTTTGGTATTAAAGTATTTATCTTTGAACTTGGTTATGGCGTTAGTTTTGCCGCTAATTATGGCATCGTTGATAGCATCGGCGTAATCGTTGATGATGATTTGGGCGAGAGTCGATTTTGGATTTTTATAACCACTTAATTTTTCGTAACCGTTTTTATAAATCGGGATGTTCTTGGTGCTCATTTTTCCATTGAAAGTTTCGGTCAGGATAGGTTCAGCGAAATCGATAAATTCTAAATTTTCATTAGCAATTTTAACAAGTTTTTTCGCGCTATAGCCGCCTTTTCGCTTGACATTACTGATGGCTGTTTTTACTTCACTTAGACGCGTCGCAGTGTCGTCATACACGCCAGACAAAGAATTATCATGTGGGAGTTTGCGCAAAATGTCGTTTATGATTTCCAATTTAGAAATCTCGTCGGCCGGCTGGAACTGCGCCCCATTAAAAAAGTAGTCACTATAACGACCCATGGCGGAAACCGCGAAACTATGAAAAGTATGCACCGCCACATCATAGGCTGCTGCTCCGAATAGCTTTGACATGCGTTCGGTCATATTGCGACTGGCGGCATCAGTGAAGGTTAGGCACAGAATATTTTCAGGATTCATGTCGGTCTTCGTCAAGATATTAGCCACGCGCATCGATAAGATCTGGGTTTTGCCAGTGCCTGGTCCCGCTAAAACCATAACTGGCCCGTTAATTGCTTCGACCGCTTGCTCTTGTGCCTTGTTGAGCCTTATTTCGAATGTCATATAGTTAATTGTATCAGAAAATTCCAGGACTATTTTTCGTGCTATAATTTTTATATATCAAGAAGCGAAAGGATAAATAGATGACAATTATCTCGGCACGAGGTTTAGGCAAAACTTATGGTAAAAAATCAAGCGCTTTTACGGCCCTGGACGGGGTTGATATTGATATAGAAGCCGGCGAGTCGGTAGCGATTGTTGGCAAAAGTGGATCGGGAAAGAGTACTTTGATGCATATACTTGCCCTACTGGATACTCCCACCAAAGGCAAAGTCGAGTTTGCCGGCAAGAACGTAGCAGATCTTCGTGAATGGGAAATCAACGATATGCGTAATGACAGGATTGGTTTTGTGTTTCAGCAATTTTTTATGAATTCGCGTGACAGCGTGCTAAACAACGTGATGCTACCACTAATGATTGCGGGCGTGGATCGTCGTGAACGAAAGCAGCGGGCACTCGATGCACTGGCGACAGTGGATTTGCTTGACAAGGTAAAAAGCCGCGCTATTGATTTATCAGGTGGTCAAAAACAACGTGTTTGTATCGCTCGTGCTTTAGTAAACAATCCAGAAATTATTTTTGCTGACGAGCCGACCGGAAATTTAGATTCAGCGACGGGCAAAAAAATTGTTGACTTGCTGTTAAGTTTGAACCGCGAGAAAAACATAACCCTTATAGTTGTCACACATGATGCTGATTTAGCGAAACGTTGCAAAAGACGCGTTTATATCAAAGATGGCAAGATTGTCGATTATGGTAAGCGTGGTAAGAGGGGTGGTAAGAAATGAAACTTTCTGATGTGTTCAAAACAGCCAACGCGAACTTGCTTCGTAATAAAGTCCGAACGATTCTTACTGTGTTAGCAATTTTTATCGGCGCATTCACAATCATCCTTACGGCGGGTATTAACACCGGGGTTAATGGTTATATTGACAAACAACTAGCCAGTGCGGGCGGCGAAGATTATATAGAAATCATGCCCAAAGATACTCTGGACAATTTCAGCTCTATGATGGGCTTGGACGGGAGTAGTGGTGTCACAGAATATAACCCCAGCAAAAGTGCTTCGAATATGCAAACTATTAGCGATGCCGATATGGTGAATATACGGGCGATTCCTGGTATCAAGTCAGCCGACGTCATGCAGCAAGTTGAGGCAGAATATATAACCAGTAAAAACACCGATAGAAAATTCAACATTAGCGTTAACCGAATGCCGACAGACACAATTAATGTTGATATGGTGGCTGGGCGGATGGTTTCTCTTGATGCGGGTCAACACCAAATTGTTCTACAGCCAGATTTTGCCGAAAGCTTGGGGTTTGAATCGGACAAAGCAGCAATTGGGCAAAAAGTGATGTTGGGTGTCAAAAATATCGCTACCGGTGTGATAAAAGAAGTTGAGGCGTATGTGACGGGTGTGCAAAACAAATCGATTATCAGTATGGGACGAAGTTGGATTAATAATTCGCTTAATAAAAAATTGCGCGAAGCGCAGGTTGCAGGAATGCCAGAAGCCTATGCCGACCGAGCATATTTTGCTACAGCTCAATTGGATCCCGGCTTGTCTGCCGATGAGTTACAGGCGATAAAGGACGAATTAGAGGAGTTAGGCTTTATCGGCATGACGGTCGAAGATTCAGTCGGTATGATAAAAAGTTTCTTTGATGCTGTTACTACGGTTTTAATCATCTTTGGAGTAATTGCGCTACTGGCAGCATCCTTAGGGATTGTTAATACCCTATTTATGGCTGTGCAAGAACGAACCCGCGAGATTGGGCTAATGAAGGCTATGGGATTGGGCAATAGTGAAGTTCGAATGATGTTTAGTTTTGAAGCTATAATGCTTGGGTTTTGGGGTTCAGTGTTAGGCGTAGCGGCGGCACTAGGTGCTCGGGTCGTCGCAAATGCTGTAGCGCAAAAAACATTTTTATCTGACCTGCCCGGGTTTACCCTGGTTGAGTTTGAGCCACTTACGATTGTGCTGTTTATACTACTAATTATGTTCATCGCACTACTAGCCGGTACCCTGCCCGCTCGCCGCGCCAGCAAACTCGACCCAATAGAAGCATTAAGATACGAGTAACTGAACCACCCACACTTTGCGTTAATACCCTGTCATCGCGAGCGCAGCGCAAGGCCCAGCACCTGTTTCGAAGAAACCGGTGCTGTGGAAGCGATCCAGGTTCACCTATTAATCTGGATTGCTTCGTCCCCCGGGTCAAGCCCGGGGTCCTCGCAATGACAAGTGCGGGTGGTTCAGTACGAGTAAATGGAAAATATGTTACAATAATTGTCGAACAATCGCTTTGGCGCGCACAATTGGGACGTGGCCAAGTGGTAAGGCACCAGGTTTTGGTCCTGGCATTCGTAGGTTCGAATCCTACCGTCCCAGCCAAGTCGAAGCGATTGTTTTTTTAGTAATTCTGTATTTCGTGGTTAAGAATAACAAGATCCACTCCGGCGAGCTTAAACATTTCTTTAGATTCGGCAGAATCGTGATAGTCACGCTGGGCGACAACCTTGGCTATACCAGAATTAATAATAATCATGGCACAGTCGCGACAGGGTGTCATACGACAATAAACAGTTCCGCCCTTGATAGAAATACCGTTTTTAGCGGCCTGGCAGATAGCGTTGGCTTCGGCGTGAGCGGTACGTTTGCAGTGTTCAGAAATGCGTCCATCATCGTGGACAACCTTTTTCATTAAATGACCCACATCGTCGCAATGTGGCGAACCGGCTGGTGAGCCGACATAGCCAGTTGACAGTGTGACATGATCACGCGCTATCACACAGCCCGAACGACCACGGTCACAGGTAGCACGTTTACTAACGGCATCCATAACTTCAATAAAATATTCGTCCCAGCTGATACGCTGGTGTTTATTGGCCCCAGCTTTGTTGTTTGACATTTCTTCACCCCCCTTATTTATCCGTTAGTACTATAGCTTATTACTTATAAAAGACCAAAATGATTAAAAAAGCTGTGGAAAAAGCATTTTCTTATTTATGCACGAGCTTAAGCATGATATATTAAATTGGAAATATAACAATGTAGGGGGACATGGACACAACGCCGGGTACTTGTAGGAGGTCGCGTGCTATAGTTATTAGCACTGTTGCGGTTTTGGTGTTGGTCTTATCTTTTTTCATTTGGCGCGTGTTGGCTGCTGCGCCAGTAGTGACATCTGTCGCACAAGATAGCGGGCCAAGTACGGGGTGGACGGAAGTAATTATCACCGGTAGTGGATTTACGGATTTTACAAACATAGCGCCACGAAATTATGCTTTTACGGGTGGGTGCCAGACGTTAACTGCGCCAACCAGTACTTTATATAAACTTGAAACTTGGGGTGCGCAGGGCGGTGTTGCCGGCTCATCTACTGGTGGTCGCGGCGGATATTCAACGGGCGTGGCGTATATTGAAGCTGGGACTTTGCTACACATCTGTGTGGGTGGACAAGGAACACAAGCTAGCCGAACTACTACTACAGCTTGGCCAGGCGGATTTAATGGCGGTGGTGGCGCAACTCGTAGCGATAATGGCAATGGTCGGGAAACCGCTTCTGGCGGTGGCGCGACAGATATCCGAATTGGTGTAAATTCGCTGTTTTCGCGAGTAATTATAGGTGGTGGTGGCGGTGGCGCAATTGGAGCAGGTCTTGGCGGCAGCTCCGGTGGTGCGGGCGGCGGGCTAATGGGCCAGGGTTCCCCGGCTGGTTCAAACCCGGCCGGGGGTGGTACTCAAACTACTGGTGGTGCTAATGGGTCGGGGCTGGGCTGTGACGGGTTAGGGTTGTTTGGGGCTGCGGCCATAACATGCGTTGCGACATCTGATAACAAATCTGGCGGCGGCGGCGGTTGGTTTGGTGGTGGTGTCGGGTTAGCTGGCGGCGGCGGATCGGGCTTTACATACAACCGCACGAGCGATGTCTCATCAAGCACCATCGGCGGTACGTATCTGTTGGATGAGGATTTTTATTTATCGAACATACAAACCATTAACGGTAGTCCAACTTCAACCATGCCAGCACCTGGCGGTGGAACCCAATCTGGCCAAGCTGGTAATGGCTACGCACGGATAACCGAGTTACCTTATAACGTTACGGTGGGGGGTAGGAATTGCTATGATGTGGTGGTATTAAACAACAATCAAATCAGCTGCACTACTTTGCCGCACAGTGCGGGGCCAGTTGATGTTGTGGTTACAATTGGTGGCCAACAGGGTAAGTTGACCGGCGGCTACACATATACAGATGCTCTCGCGATTAATGGACCCAGCCAAATTGCTTATACAGATAATGATGTTTTATATACAGTAAGTTTAAGCTCTCCATACACTGGAATTGTTACTTTAAGTGACGGCGGAATTGGCGGTAGCTGGTCGGGGTCAAGTGTCATAAACGGCAACCAGATTGACTTTAATAATTCAATGTCGGCTCAAGTATTTTATACTCCACCGGCTGGCTTTGGTGGTGGGTTAACGCTGACGGCTGATTCTGGTGTGAGTTATGTGGCGAACGCATCAAAATCTGTTATGATGGCGGCCAGCACATTTACTTTGACTTGTTTTGATCAAAATTCGGGCAACTCAATAAATGATCCGTTTATCGTTCCAGGGACATCGTTGGATTGTGAAGTCGTTTTGAACGGTCCATATGATGGCACGATTAGTGTTGTAGATTTGCTAGGTGATGCAACCGATACGATACTTGGGGGTAGTTTCATAAGCAGTGACAGCCGGTTTAATACTACCACTAGGGCGTTTACAACTAATCAATCGAATACACTAGATGCTACTGGTCAAACTTTGCCATTTACTTATACTTCGCCGACCTGGGACCAAATAATGGGTGGTGATGCTGGTTATACTGGCACAACATACA
>Ga0209737_10002917_pt1 | contig 11931 bp, 16 predicted proteins | sample TergutCu122P3_FD_187284 | JGI IMG/M metagenome (GOLD analysis project Ga0209737, IMG submission 187284) | Cubitermes ugandensis P3 segment gut microbial communities from Kakamega Forest, Kenya - Cu122 P3 (SPAdes) (version 2) | ecosystem: Host-associated > Arthropoda: Insects > Digestive system... | reverse complement strand
TATGGTCATAAGCTGACCATGATGACCACGCACCCTACGCTCTACCACATGTAAACCGGCTTCCTCAGCCTCTTTCATGCGATTTAACACTCTGGTACGTTGTTCCTCGACAATTATTTGTTCTCTGGCTATCTCGACCGCCCTTGCCTGAGCGGCGGCAGCCCGAGCCTGTTCTGCCCTTGTTTCAATAAGAGCCTCGATACTGTCAATAGTTTGATTTAACAGACCTGTCTCAGTGTCATACTGTAGATTCAGGTCTGACATAGATTCATTCAATATGGCTACCTGAGCTGCCACACGTTGCCGGGAGGTTGCACTTCCATCATCGGCTGCAATAAGTTCTTTAAGGGTTGATAATAGATTTCGGTTTGCTCCGATTTCAGCCTCTATACTTGAAGCCTTGCTTTCGTGAGCGTTAGCACTATCCCTGACAGAATCATTGAGAGCGTCAGTTTCTTCACGCAACCTCTTAGTATCATCAGCTAACCTCTGGGCTTCTTCGCTTTTCTTCCTCATTTTAATGACCAAGAAAGCGATACCGGCTGCCAGAGCCGCTACACCGGCTATTATTAAACCGATGGGATTTGCCAACATGGCAGCGTTCCAAAGCCATTGAGCAGCAGTAGCAAGCCCGATTTTACCTGTTATCAAGCCTACCAATACTGTTTTGGCAGATAGTGTCGCTGTACTCGTAACATTTGCCGCCGCTTCGGCTGTCTTTGCCAGAGTAGCAGCTTTAGTAGCAACGCTTTCAAGTGCAACAGCCTGAGTATTCGCTGCCCTTGCTTTTGCCTCCAGACCTTTAGCACCGGCGGCTACTTTGGCAGCCAGTGTATCTGCAAGCCTCCGGGCTTCGGCTGCCCTGAGGGCTGCGTTATGTGCCAGTGTAGCTTTGGTAGCCGCTGTAGTTGCGAGTGCTTCCGCTTTCGAGGCTGATACTGCCCCTGTCGCTGCCAGCGATAAGGCTTTGAAAGCAGTTACTTTCGCTGATATTGATGTAACCATTTTTCCGAGCAACATTAAGCCCGGACCTAACAAGGCTAAAAAGGCGGCTACTGCTATTATGGTAGTCTGAGTTCCACTGTCGAGGGCTGCAAAGTTTTCAGCCAATCGAGACAGGGCTGCAATAAACGGTTCGGCAGCCTTTAAGGCATTAGAAAGCAGTGTTATAAGTGTTGCTCCGAGTGGTTCAAAGGCTAAAGTAGCCTGATTTTTGAATATGTTTAATTTGTCTGCAAATTTGATAGTCTCTGCGGCTGTTTGCTCAAGCGTACCCTCTGCGTCTCTGAGAGCGTCCACCCATTCATCAACTTCAAAACGCCCGGCTCGAATATCGTCTGCTACTTTCGCACCAACCCTTGAACCAAAGGCTTCACTGGCTATGAGCGTTGCGGATAATATGTCAGGAGCGTCTTTTATAGATTCAAGCAAGTCAGTAAATGCCTGTTCAGCATTTGTAGAACCGTCTTGAGCCATTTTGTTAAGTACGATATTAAGTGAGGATAAAACTTCTCTCGGCTCGGCACCGGCTTTGTAAAAGCTACTGAACAGAGCAATAGACCGTTCAACATTGAAACCCATTTCCTCAAATGCCGGACCTGCACTGATAATGTATTCAGCCAAGTCATTTACACCGATTCCGCTCATTTGTGAAGCCGCTGTCAACTGATCCATCGTGGTTATCAATTCCGATGTGGTCATATCGAGACCGTTCATCAGCCTACCAAGAACATCAGCAGAATCGCCAGCGTCCATTTTATTAACCCTTGCATATTTAAGAGTTAAATCGGTAAGTTCCTCAAGTTTATCTCCATATAACCCGGTTGATGTATTTAGTTTTGATAAAACATCTGCAACGATTTCAGCCGATTCAGGCACATTCTTAAAGACGTTTTTGAAACTATCTTTAAGTGAATCAAGTTCCTTGCCTGTTGCACCCGATGAGGCTCTTATAATGGAAAAGGCATTTTCTACAGTGGTAGCAGAGGCAAACGCCGCTGTAGCAATACCCATGATAGCCGCTGTAACCGGCAAAAGGCTTTTTCCGAAAGCAGTCATTTTTTTACCGAAATTATCAGCAAAATCCTTACCCTTTTTTTCAGCCTTATCAATCTCTTTATTAAATTCATCAGCTTTTACTCCGATGGAGGCAAAGACTTCAAAAAGTTGCATAATATCAACCTCTATTTAATGAACTGAAAAATTCGTCAGCGAGTTCATCGCCTGTTTTTTCACGTTTCCTTTTTTCTTCTTCATATTTGATTTTTTCTTCCTCACGCCAGCGAGGGAATTTTTGATAGTAGTGATCTGGTTTTAACGTCAATAATGAATAAAGAGCGTGGAATAGGTATTCATCACGCTCTTTTTGTTCTACTATCGCCTGTTGCTCTTGCCTATATTTTTCAATGATGTAAACCAGCCCCGCTTGACCTCTGGGGAGGTTTCCACAGTCTGCGATGTATCTAACGATTCTGTCACCCCCGATGGCTTTAATGACGGAAAAAAACTTACGAATATTTCATCACTCAGGCTGTCTTTAATCTGAGCCATAGTATCGGCAAGCGTCATCTTTCCAAAGCCCTCAGGTGAGCATTGGAAAAAGGCTGCGAAAAGACGGTATATACCGTCAACATACTCCTTATTAACATGTCCGATAGTCTGAATCATCAATGAGGCAATCCGTATACCGTAGTCAATATTGAGTTCGTCTTTTTTCGGCTTAAATTCCAATGATATAGTGGCGATCCGTTTATCTTTCAATATAGGTTCGAGTTCCACTGCGGCTGTTGCAAGAACATTTCTAAAATGGTCATTTGTCATCTGTGATAGCTTCATAATTCCCTCCTCAAATTGCCTTTTAAGGTATCATAACCTTATGAGTGTCGATTTTTGCAAATTCGGCTGTTGCGTCAGCAGCGTTTGTAAAGAAGTATTTAACTTCTGCCGGGATATATTCGGTGTCTGCGAAGTTTTCCATGTTCCCATCGGCTCTGTACGGAACTCCACCACCGGCAATACCATTCACAGCGGCAATCGCACCGCCCGCTCTACCGAAAGCGTTAAGCAGTGATACCATGATATAACCAAACTGAGTTGTAGCAACCCAAGTAATGTTATCCTCATAGTCATCACTCGCAATGTTGATATTGATACGCTGTGAAATTGCGTTTTTACCATCTTCCATGGCAAAGCGTGATGTCGGGAATATACTCTGCATTTTCGAGGGTGAAACCTCTTTGAGAGTGGCTTCAATGTAGCACTCGATACTTTCAGGCAGCAAGCCTCCCTTGAATGGCATGGAGCCTAAACCGTCTACAGACGGTCTGCCATAAGTAGCTGAGATATTGACATTGATCCCACCATCGGTAGCACCGAGCATTTGACCGTCACCGGCAGCCTTTGTCAACAGAGCGTTGAAGTCAGCCATTGTGGTAACGTCTTGATGTTCGAGATTGCGGAATATAGCACCGGCACCAAATTGAATGGATTTGAATGTATCGTTTGTGAGACCGTATAGCACTTTCTCTGCCATTACTCTGTACCTCCTGTTGTATTTGCCTGTTTCGGTTTCGCCTTGTTCCAGACAGTGCTAAACTTGTTACAGGGCTTTTTTTCTGCTTTGGCTGCTTTTTGAGCCTCAGCATTTGTATTCGTATTTTCGCTTGACATTTAATTTACCTCCTACGATACATAGCTGTTTACAACTATGTTTATTATTCTTCTTGTTACAAGGTTATCTTCCGGGTCATCGAGAGGAATGATAAAGGGATTTGACCGTTGCACCCATAGCACCCCTTTTCCGTTATCGAGCGTCAGTAAAATACCGCTTTCGGGTATCTTTTCCAAAGCCTGATTTGCAACATCATCTACTATGCCGAAATACCCAGCCGGTGAGCGTCTATCCCAGATGGTAGATGTCAATATCGTACCTTTGGCAAAACCCGCCACGCCTACCATATAGGTAAAGCGTGGGAATACGTTTTGTTTATCCTTTGGTACATATCCGACTTCCCATGCCGGTATAGCCTCTTTATCCAATGGGTTTATAAACGATGACCATAATTTACTTAATACGTCATTTACTTCTTTCATGGTTCACCGCCTATATCTTCCCATGATACGCATTGTGCAGTATATTTACTGTGAGGCTCAGAGGATTCTAATGAAATTCTCGCAAGGTCATCACCGATTATGCGTACTACCATTTGAGTAGACGCTTCGACAACCAGAGAACCATCTTTAACGTCTGAATCGGTATGCGTGAAGAAGTAACCGAGCGTTTTTGACCCCTGAGACGATGCAATCATAGCCTCGTTAGATGAACTGGGCTGAAACCACCCCATTATCTTTTCACCGAGTACAGGCTTTTGGATAGAGCCATACTGAGTATCGAGAGGGGTATTATCAGCGTTTTCCTCATATTCGATTATGTTGAATGGCTTAAAGGTGCCATAGAGCATAGTCTTTATCTCCCTGTGTTCTCAAACATCATTCTGTAAGGTTTTAACCGTTTCGCAAAAACATCTATCCACCCGATAGGTAAACCGTCAGCCCTTGTCGCCCGGGTCTTGCTGAAAGCACCGTAGACGCTTTCAGAGGTATACGGTGATTCTTTGCCAGCCGGTGACAATCTAAAGGCGTGTATTTCATTACACAGCTTCTTGAACCTCTCATATTTCGGGGAATCAACAGGCGGGTCATCAGGGGAATTGTGTTCATTGAACCAGTTACGACATTCCTCTTGAACTGCTAATATGGTATCTTCGTATGTGATTGTTTCTGACATTTCATCACCCTCTGATATGATAAGAGTGGGTGTTACTCCGCTCCAGTTATCATTTCGATTATTTCATTTTTGGTATTTTCCTCAGTGGCGGTCAAGCCTTTTTCACTCGCAATTGCAAGCAATTCGGTCTTGTTCATTTTGTCATATTTTGGTGTTCCATCGCCACCGTTGCCTGAGGTTTTTTCTTTTGCCGGTGCCTTTTCAGGCAGTGCAAAACACTCTCTTTTTTCGGTATCGTAACCGAGTTCAACACCGTCAATAGTTCTTTTTTCAATAGCCATGATTTACACCCTATTAACCTTTCGATATGATACGAGCAATCGGGATTGAACGATGGTCGATTGTTTTAGTATTATCGCTGTTTGCGACAACACCGTAATTCACGCCCAACGCTAATTCACTTCTTGCCGGTGAGGCTTTACCCATAGCCTTAGCCAAGAAGCTAATGCCATTAGGTGCGTATACCTTGCGTTGTCTGGTATGGAGTTTACTGATACCCCCGGCGGTTTCCTCGTCTCTGCTTACGCTTGACGGTTTCGCCACAGGTAAATCACAGGTGTCAAATGCACCCTCTCCGAGTAAGTACGATGTGTAATTGCCGGTAGCGGAATCATAAAGCCTATCGTCCATGAGAACTACTTTACCGTTGACTGTAGCCATGTTGACATCTTTTGTGAATCCGTTGCTATCGGTATACTTCATGTACTCTACTTGCATGATTTTTGTGAGGTTTGCGACTATGAAGCTGTGCATGTATCCAATACTGAATACACTCATGTTCATGCCACAGGCTTTTTGGGCTGCTGTGATGATGGTCGTTTCATCAAAACGTGAAGCCGCGCCTGATCCAGCCGATATATCATGAGTGTGACCTTGTACAAAAGGTAGATTCAATGCACCTGTCATTGCGAATATGCCGATAAGCATTGCAAGTACATCACCTACATTTTGATTGTCATACCACTCATTGACTTGCTGTGCGATTTCGGGCATGAAGTCTTTGCCGGCGATTGATTGTGTGAAGTCATATTCACGCCAGCCTTTCATGCGTCCGATTGCAACGATGTCACGCATGAAAGTGTCGATACCAGAGATAGTCATGTCGGTCACACCGTCATAGTTGTCAGCGTCACCGTCAAGTCTACCGACAAAAGGTGTTCTGATGACGTTACCACCGGCTTGCTCCGGGAACATGGTTTTCCAATCTTCGCGGCGTTTGAACGCTCCACTCGCTAAGAGTGCTACTGTTCTGATAAGGGGAATAGTCTCACGGTATTTATCAAATACCTGAGGATTCCATATTTTGCTGTCAAAAATGCTCATTGTAATAATATCCTTTCAAATATTTATTCTTTTTTCTGATCTGTTTTGTTCATGGTCGCAATGTGAGCCATGATTTCATCAATTTTGCCGGGATTTTCATTTGCCATTTGCATAAGTTCAGTAGCAGTTTTACCCGCATACTGAGAGTTCGAGCCGGGCGGTGGTGGAGTTCCGACATCAGCACCAGTGGTAGTAACCTCTCCGAAAAAGTCTTTCCACTCCGATTTGAAGTGTTCAAGCACCTTTTCCGCATTGGTTATCGCACCATCTTTACGCTCAACAAGTTTACGGTCATAGAGTTTGAGAGCCTTTGGAATAGCAGCCTCATTCATGCCAGCCTTTTTGAGTTCGGCTGTTACCAGAGCGTCAACCTCAGAGGCTTCCTTTTCGGCAGCATGAGTAGCTTTGGTTTCACTATGAGCCTTACGTTCATCAGCCAGCTCTTGTTTAAGGGTTTCGATTTCCGTACCCGCTCCCTCTAATGTCGCTATTTTGGCTTCTGCCTCAGATAGTTCCTTCGTTTTTTTGGAGTACGACTCCTTTGGAACTGTTGTCTCGCCAATTTCCTTTTTGATGTCTTTTGCTATTGCTTCTAATACTGTGACGCTTAATTCCGTACCCTCCGGCAAACGTGCTTTGATAATCGCTAAAATATCCATTTTTATATCTCCTTTGACTGTTAGGGGTGTCACCCCAGAGATTTATACAAAAAAGCATGTTATAAACATGCCTTTATTGTCTTTATGTAATTTTTGGTTTATGCTATTGCTTTGTATATTCGACTATAACCGTTACAGGTCTACCGCTAAAAGATACCGGTGGAGTATATCCGTCAAGAGATTCTACTGACACCAGTATCGCACCTGCTACATTTACATTAGACGTTATATATGTTCCTTTGCTTGCTCCCCTGCCGCTATAAGATATAGGAATATGGCTATCACTTGTAGAACGTAAAAATCCATCTAATTTTACAACAGTATCTAAATTGCTTATAGTTCCTATTGTACTTGCGTTGTCATTGGGATTTGCCGGTGTTGTTCCTTGAAACACTCTACGGAATATCGGTTTACCGTCAATCCATGTTTTACCTGTATCGACTTCATCGGTTGAATATACTTCTTTGCGTTGGTATGTTTCAAGCGGTCTGCCTGGTCTGTTATCAATTATATTGCTTCTAAAATTATCTCCCTTTGTGATGCTCGGATTGAATGTTGCCGGAACATTTTGTCCGATAGTATATGTGCCATTTAAGTGTGATATGCTTCGCATCCTAAATTCCGGAGAAATGCATAGTATCAATGCCATCCCGCCTTGTAATTGATAGTCAACAATATCTAATCCTCTTGTGGTATCTGCCGCAAAATTGCCACACCATGTGTCTGAGTTGTATGTGTCCATTCTTTGAATAAGCCCACGTCCGTTAACTGTCAATCTTCTTGTATTATTTACTGTTATTAAATTTGCAACTCTATCTGTCAGGTTTGGTCTATTGATACTAAGAGTTGTAAAACTACAGTTATTTATTTGGAACATATCAGCTAACTGAAATTCGCTGTTTATTGTCAATCCACCTTCTATTGTTGCACCCGGCGGTTGTGTTAAATAGCGTCTTGTAGTCATCACGTTTTTAAGTTCTATTCTATCTGTAATATTGCGTGTCAAATTTATAGTTACTGGACTATCAAAAAATCTATTATTTATCTTTTCATCTAAAAACGCTTGAAAGCTGTTAAACTCAAACTCATTTGCAGGAGTTCCGCTTACTTGTGTATACGTTCCAGCAACACCTTTCATTAAGGCTTTTGAACTTACAAAATCAGCGGTAGTTTGTGCATTTGTAGCCTTTGTTTCAATCGCGCTTACCTCAGCCGGCGTTGCTACACCCTGAGGGTGATTGTGTGCCATAGCCCGCATTTCTTTTAATTCATCGTATGAAACACTACTCGGTTTTCCGTTCATTTTATTCAGCCTCCAATATCAAAATCATGTTGGTATCATTATCAATTAAAACCATGTTACTGGTATCTATTGCTACAAATCGCTTTTTTCGTTTATTTCGTTTTCTGCGCTTCATTAACGCCCCGCCTATACGTCTGCCACCTTTTCTAAACATGATATACACGCTCCTTATTATTTGTCAGGGTAGAGGCTCGGTACAACCTACCACCCTGACTATTGAGAGGAGGGAATTATAATTCACCCCGTACCGAGACCACATGATTTACAGTAAACTATCAGTTCACCATGTACATATATCACTACAAGGGTTTCGTGCTTACAACATGGACATACATAAACTTCTTTCTGCGTGTCCACACCAAGCACTTAAAACCCCTCTTTCAATACCTTTTTTGCTATTTCTCCATATTCGTCAAGGTTATTCATTATCCCATTTCGGATAAATGGCTTACCCTTATACTTTCGCTTTATGCCGGGTTCATGTACCGCAAGGGCATAGGAGACGTTTGTTCCCACTACGACCTTTTTATCAGCCTGATCCACCCGATAATTGATTGATGAACGTAACCGCCCGGTATCAACAGGCGTTTCCTCAGACACACGCCTTTGAGCGTGTAAGCCGATAGATACCAGTGCTTTTGTAATATTATTCTCCATCTGAGCCTTTACCTGAGCGGCGTTACTCCGAAAATCCTGTTTCATATCGCCCCTATCTCCTCAAAGACCTTTATCAGTTTCGGGAATTGTACTGCAAACCAATCAGTAATATCTTCATCATCGTAGTGCTTCAAAAAGCCTGATTCAAAGAAAAAGGCATGAGTGATTTCGTGCCTCATTAACCGTTGCTGATCTAATTTATTATCTTCCTCGATAATGGCTATTTTCTTATTGAATGGGTCACAAAACGCTCCTGAATCAACTACCCCTAAATCGTCTGGAGGTATATACTGGCTTTTCGGAGTAATAATAAAATCGTATCTTGTTCCGAGTATATCTATCTGCATGTTTATCTCCATGAAAAAACCACCCTGTAAAGAGTGGTTTATGTGTTTTTCGATTTATGCTGTTTCGTCAAGATGTTCAAGGGCTTCATCGGGGGTTGATATTCTTGCCCGGTTATCCTTTACCAGTATAACCAATGGCGGACCTGTATCAGTAACAATATCCTCTGACATTATCGGCTCGTAGACATCATAACCACGCCATTTATTCAAAAATGACGCTGTTTCATATCCTTTAGATTTGGCAAAGCTGATAACGTCTTTGAGTTTCACATCAATCCGCGCCTTTCATTATTGCGTTTACTACTTCCATATTGAAAGCCTTGTCATCAACCCTTAACAGTCTGGGAGCGGCGGGGAATCTGTTTCCGGCAAGGGTCTTTTCGTACTTTATCCGATTGAGGTAACTACTGACCGCATTTCCAGTATAGCTTTTACCGTTTTGAGGGTCATGTAGCCTCAATACACCGTCATCCATCCTATCTACTGATATGATGTGACCTGACCGAGAACGCCCTTTCCATTCAAAGCCGAGAGTATAACGCTCTCCCTGTTGTACGGTGGTTTCTAAATGGGTCTGGAATGATTTTGATGTAAATTTAACGTCTGTTCGGGGTCTGGCTACCACGCTGCCAGTAGCCGGGTCAACCCATGCAGTATGTGATTGTCTTGATAAGACATCTAATGCTGAACCTTTGGTATTTGGGAGCGTGACTACATTGTAGCCCCTCAGCCTTGCCTCATGTGTTACGACACAGCTTTGACAGTTTATCAGGAAGCCCCCGCCTTTATGAAAGTCAGGATTTCCACGTAGTTCATTTGCTTTGTCAAAACTCATAGGCTCGCCACGTTTCACACCGGCAAGAGCGTCAGGGAACATGCTGTTTTCAACGCTTATTGTACCACTTTTACCGTCTGTTGGCAAGAAATTACTATCTAATTTGGTCTGAATGGCGTGTTTTTCGGCAAAATTGTAGTCTTTTAACACCGATGTAGTGATACACCGGCAATTTATGACTTCCTCTGCCGGTCCTGTCGGGTCAAGAGGGTGCATAAGACCGTTACTGAATGGTTCGTCAAGTTCCTTTTCCTCGCCATTTATCCAAGCGTGACTATCTCTGGTACGGTGGTCAATGGCTGCCAGCCATTTTTTACGCATTTGTATTCCGTGTTGGTCTCTGGCTTGTTCAAAGCCTAACATACGCCCCTGATTTGCTACCCTGAGGGTTTCAGTCCGGGCTATCCTCCGAGCGTCACGTAGGCTTGCCATGACAGTATTTTGTATTCTCCGAGTTATCTTAGGTATGGATTCACCCAGAATAACAGCTTGCATGAGCTGGTCTTGCAAGCGGGGTATTACAACCTTTGCAGCCCGATTTTCATTAACTCCGAGCCTGTCAAACGCTACCTGAGTAAAGGGAGATTTCGGCTCATTCAACATCAACACCCTTAACTGTTGTCTGTCGTACATGCTCCAATCAACATCAAAACCGAGTTGTTTATCAATGGAAGTCAGAGAGTTCCTATAACCGAGTTCATAGATATTGAGGGATTCATTCTGTATGATTTTAGCCGCAAGGTCTCCACTGTGTATCAAATCACGCACGATATTGTCTGTTATTCCATAAGCCCGGTCTACTTGCTTTGCATAATTTATCTGGGCTGTGAGTAGTTGCGCGGGTGTCAGGTGTGAATTATCCTGAGCATTGAAAGCAGCCAATCTTTCAAGGACTGTTTCAGTATTCTTGATAGCAGTTTTATAAGCGTCTCGATATACTACCTGTAAGCGTCTATCAAGCTGTCGGAGTAGCCGGTTTGTTTGTGCGTCCATCAGCTTCACCGCCCTCCGGGTCTATATCGTCAGGGTTGTCATTATCGTCATCTGCGTGTCGGTCAAGTCCGAGTGCCTGATTTTCAACACGGTCTAAAATCTCTTTTATCATTTCGGGTGAAAATAGCGGGTCTATCATCAGCTTTGTCTCAAGGTCAAGTTCGGTGTACATTGCAAGCCTTTGAGTGATTTCCATATCGTTTGATACGGTTTCATGCTTGAATGTGATTGATTCGTTTTCTACGCCTATGAGGATAAGAAGCCGGTCAATGAAGTCAGCACCGTTCCACTCCATATCAGAGACTTTCATTTTTTCGCCTATCTGGGCTGTCTGTATGGCTACATTGGTTAAAGAGCCTCCCATGATTTCTTTATTGTTCATAACACCGGCGTCACGATATATCTCTGATTCGAGGCGATCTAAAATTGTCAAAACTCCGTCAGCCGGGATTTCGGTCATTGTAGGCTTTGCCTCAGTATCATCAGTAGGCGCGATTATCCCGAGCCTTTGAATTGTTGACCTGAGTTCATTAAGAGTGTCAATATCTCCACTATAGCCTTTAAGCACCCAATACACTAACCGGGTACGCATGACATCATCACCGAAAGAGGTAAGTATTGCGTCATATAAATCAATCTTTGCCTTTATCGGAGTGGTCAACTCTGTCCGATGTTTCGAGTTTGCGTACATCGGGAGTACAGGAAAGCCGGGATAGTTTTCACCCTCAATTATCTGTTCTCCGAGTGTATCCTTGCGTACTTTGATTTTATATGTGCGTTTTTTCTCTGTAAGTACAACCTCTTTACCCTCGTCTCTTGAAAACTTTGTATATCCGTCTATTTCAAAAAGGCGTATCCGCCATGGTTTATCTGGTGCTAATTGCCAAAAGCTGATACCGGCTTTATGTGAGCCTGTTTCTTCATCTGGTAGCGGTAAATAGTTTAAGGCTGAGAACATCTGAATTATGTTAAGATTCCAAAAGCCATAGCATACGCCATGTACAGCGGCATTGGTAGCGATGTCCTTG
>Ga0209737_10002915_pt1 | contig 11933 bp, 16 predicted proteins | sample TergutCu122P3_FD_187284 | JGI IMG/M metagenome (GOLD analysis project Ga0209737, IMG submission 187284) | Cubitermes ugandensis P3 segment gut microbial communities from Kakamega Forest, Kenya - Cu122 P3 (SPAdes) (version 2) | ecosystem: Host-associated > Arthropoda: Insects > Digestive system... | reverse complement strand
CAAGATGCAGCGTGTTCGCCCGTGACTTCCGATGGGTTCGCGAGCAGAGGCGCGGACCCAGCGCCAGGCGCTGGGCGCCTGATGGCGGGCTCCAACGAGTCGCCCGAGCCTGCTTACCCGTTGGCATTGCGCTTGCCCGCGAGTAGACTCGGTAGACGTTTGGAGGCTTTGGCCCCACTTGCAGATGTGGTGCTGCGCAACCCTGTAGACACCACTGGCTTCTTCTTGCGACATGACAAAGCCATTCTCAGCTCCTTGAGAATAGCCGGGGAGAGCTGCGTTGTAGATATAGCCTTAACAAAGGCTAATTCCTCCTGCCTTCGTATGATGCTTCGGCAGGTTCTCCAATACACAATACAAGCACCGGACTCTCGATGCGGCCGTCAACCGTGCGAGCAGATACACTGAACCGGTTAAAACCATTCTCCGCGCTCGCTGTCGTTAAGTGAAGCACTCAGTCAAATAACCAGTTGTCTCTCATATCACCGTCCTCACTGCTCCACTGCCAACCACCGACTCTGCACTCGGTATCGGCACCTGCACCGATTCAAATCTCCCTTATATAGCCAAACGTAACGGACGAATTATCGCTTAATCGTCTTATTTTTAAAAATGAAACTCTGTATGTTTTGTATTTAGGTTCACTTATGATAATTACTCTGCCATCACCATCCTTTCCCCTCTTAATTTTGATTTTTCTCTCGGTGTGAACTGTAATAGTGTCTTGCTCATTCCCTTTCAAAATTATATGTTTAATACTTTCAAAATTTACGAGCTGCGAAGCGCTATAATTCAGCGTGATGCTTCTCACTTTAGACTTTTTTTGCGCATGTCACTGAATTAAGCGTTTTGTAAGCGTAGTTCTTTGGCCCCCACTTACAAATTCAGAGATAATTGCATTGGGTTAGAGTTCTGACGTCATAGCAACTAGGCAGTCTCCCGTTTCCACCACTGCAGTGCCATGTGTGGGCTGGATATATTTTAACGCTGTCCGTATCCCAGTAGATGGCGCGGTCTTTCAATTTGTAGAGATAGCCCTATAGATGGAACCTGGCGCCGGCCGTGACAAAACTTGCTATCACTTCATTTGTTTGTCGCATGGCCGGCACGTGTGTCTCTTCTCTATGGCGCCAAGCAACCCACACTATTTCGTCGCCAGCAAACAGCAGTTTTGCAACTTCAATACCAGGCGTTGCCAAGGATCTGTGCAGTTCTTGTGGATTTGAAATTAATTTCGTCTGGATTTTCCTTGGGTTCTCCCCTAATTTAACCCACATTGAATTAAGACACAGTTTGGCCAGGCCTCGTTTAGCAGCATTATATTTTATAGAAATTTTTTCCAGAAGTATTCCTTCGCTTTGGCGAAACGACTCAATGTATTGGTCTTCATCAGTCGGGGTTCGAACCCAACTAGAATACCCTCTTGCTTCTGGTTTGAGTTTCAGCAATGTGTTGATATACTCTACGAAACGTCCGCCATCACCTGTGTCTCTATTTTACTGTGTGACTTTATATTCGTACAACTCGTGAATTTCCAAAATTCTATAACCCTTTTCGAATGCCATACGTATTTCATCCGTAACCCACGTGTCGCTAATGGCCCTTTCAACATCAGAGAAATGCTGACATTCTCCACGTGTGTTTTGTTCCAAGACACATCCTACACAGACAGAAATGAAGCTTCTTGTTACATCTGAATGGCAATACTGGATGATACAAGTCCGTCGGGGGAACGACAGTGCACTTAATCAGTCCTTCCAACTGAACACAGACTTTTATGTTTTTGCATGTGTCGCCCACTTGAATGACTGGATGACCTATCGGAAATTTATAATATTTAATTATGTAGGGATACAGGCTCATTATATCGCAATACTGGATTGATTCGTTCTCCACTGGCCGCGGTTCGACACCCATACAGGGAATCTCGTGTATATAGGGGAGTGTGTCTCACAATGGGATGTATTAGTAATTCAGGTTTCCTTTCAACAATTTTAGAGGCATCAAATTCACATTCCCAGATTACTTTCACTAGGTATCCTGCTTGGATTATGTGTTCGATTCTCGTCATGGTACGTTCGTAACGCTCCTCCAAGGTGTCATCGCCCAATGTTTTGCGGTCACGAAACGGGTGACATTTGCAACCGTGGAAAACACCCTAAAATTCATAAACAGTTCGGGTTTCTGCGCATTAAACGTCAACACTGAAGCGAAGCAATTTTGGTAATCTCTATTCGCGGCCATTTCTAGCATGTTGTATTTTGCAGCCGTCTATCTGTTCTATGTGCAGTATCCACATGAGAGCCTTCCTACTGTAATTGTGATTGCGCCTGTACCCTTCAGTGGGGATCAAACCAATGGTCTCGGGCTTCAGAAAACGCTTGCGAAGCACTTTATTACATGCAGAGGCTCTGGTGCAAAACTCTAGAAATACATCAACATTTCCAACCTGAATTAAATCTCGGCGAAATATCTGACAAGCTTGACGCAAGACTGACGTCATCCTGACAATACTCTTCCCACACGCGTCTGTTATCAAAGACTTTGTCTTTCTGTGTATCGTACCAAGACGCGAACTCCTTTCTTTCTGACTCGTTCATCTCAGCGACGCCATACTGTTCCATGCCCTGTATGGGACCGAAATAATTTAGATTTGCTTTGGTGTTGAAAAAGTGGGGATACCAAGATTTAGTTACTGAGAGAACAAATGCCTCTTGTAGTTTACGTAGCGCCATCGGCAGAAACGAAATGGAATCTAAAAATGTCACATTATGAATCGTCATACAGATAATTTTTAATCCATTCAAAATTAGATTGGGGTTTCATTTCAGAAAAATGGCTCTATTCAGAATGAACTGTGAGTCGAAGCCTCTCGCGTTATGTGTAATTGCGACATCCTTTTACACCACTACCGAGGTTTGCATAGATAACTAAGAAGGTCACCGACAGATTCATCAAAGAAAATATGTTTTCTCTTGCCACATCGCGCGCAATCTACCGTGATATCAGACTGCATCTCTGAAGACTTACAAGATTCGGAATGTGTACTGTTGCTGCATCTGAAAATTTCGTATCTTGTGTAGTTTCAAAATCATAAAAGACTAACAGTACATTATCGCTTCTAGGCAATTCATTTGAAAGCGGTTTCATATAACAGAGATGCCCAATTTCCCTATTCTGCTGACAGATTGTACAGTAAGGATTGAAACATTCGTGTTTATGATTTGGATCTAACAGACTACCACAATTTGCACGGTTCCTCTTTTGCGCACACACGGTCTTTCCTTCCATTTTATTAGTGCTGTTCTTATTTAAGCACGATTGACTTCTAAACGTTCTATTGTACGACTCGCACGGGATTCGAAGATCTGTAAATATACACGATGGAATGGACATGCAGACCGTGCATTTCTCTTGACATTTGTGTGTAAACCTGATTTACAGCCCTTGTTACATCCTTTAAACACGTGCCGTTTAGCCATTGCACCTGTTAAATTTGCAATCACGTTATAATGACGGCATAATTCATCATAAAGTAGATTAACCCTCTTTTGGGATGTGACTTGACCATTGAAAATTATATCCTCACAATCTAACCCTCCATAGACGACAATTGTGTATTCTGAAAAGTGATCTTGGAATTGTTGGATTTCGTTGAATCCTCCACCATTTTGCAGATCGATTCCCGTTGTCTGCAGGAAATGTTGTACTTCTGGAAGAATCTTACACCTCTGAATGTACGATTTGTAATTTAGATCGTTTGTTAATCATGCAATGGCAATAATTAGGGCATGGATCAGACAGTTTGTGTCAGCTTTAACCTCAATAATGCTATGTTTCAAGTGTGCCAATACAGAATATGGTCTACCCATTGATCTAACAGCCTTTCTTTCAAAACCCACAGGCATCTTGACTGAATGTACCACTACAATGAACTTATCTAAAGCATTATATCGAGCGTTTAACTGGGCTACCTTTCGTCTAAAACTGATTCCGATTGCCTTATCAAACATATTAACCTCGTTACCTATCGTAACCCCCACCATATCGGAATCATCACAATTACTCAAGGCATAATCAAACAAGTCTATCACACTGGCTTGAAAATGCGTTATAGCATCTGAATCGTCTCCTACAGCAAGTGGTAGAAGACGTACAGTTAACTCAGTTCCTACGGCATTAAAACGTCTCTATGGTCTTGTTATTTCACCATCAATAGAAAATTTAGGCACTGCAAATTCATTCTCATCATCCGATACCGTACTGCTTCTCTCTGAAAACGAATACGTACAAAATGGCCTATACATTTAATTCTCAATAGCCCTATGAGCATAACAAACATTAAAACAATTAGTACTCACCAAGAGACTCTTTTCTCGAAGATGATATTCAACTAAGTAAAGAACATCAGACTTCAGAATCTCTATTTATTTAGTAAAAAAAAATAAAAATTCTTCTAATGATGTCATTTTGTTTCCATAGTTGTCATTCTGTAATATCAGCAATTCACCTTTGACCTACTTCTTCGTTCAAAAAGGTAAATTACTTTTTTTAATTATTTGTTATCGTCAACATGTTTTTTCTACATTATAATGACGTCATGTGTTTTTTGCAGTAATCAGGTTATCATTTTCCCTATAAAAGCAGACCTACAAATCCAAATTTTCATTCTTTATACAACTGTTTCGGCATCTTTTCTTCTCTTCTAGTCACTTCTTCTTGTACTATCAAACGTAAGTATTTTACTTTTATTTATTTAACTAGAATAAAGAAACCTTTATAGGTCGTCCGACACTATTTTTTTTTCACAATTTCATTTCAGATGCACAGTCTCAAAGATTCAGTGATGTGACATGCGATATAGTTCATGTCACTACACTGAAAGTGGATCAAAAATATCCAATTGTAAAAGACGAACGTGTGTAGACCCGCTATGGGGAGACCTTTCGTCTAAGTATTCGAGACCTTCTCACTCTAAGTGTCAGAGACTGACACGTCAAGCTAATGAAGGTGTTCCTACCGAAACGCTACGCCCAAGTCTTTAAAGAAGACGATGTATCATCCATTAACAGCGGTTCCAGCGAATTGTGTTTAGTATATAAGGGTCAGTGCAAGGACTCAAGTACGCTAATATTAGCTATTGAGTGAGATTTTTTATAGATGTCTCTGCTGGAATGTTTTGAAAATACAATTGGAAAACGAGATCTTGTGTCAAAATTTAAATCTCTTTCGACAGGACCATCAAGGTGGGGTCTATCATTGGGGCGATGTCATATGAGGCCTAACACCGAATATGATATCGACCGCATAGAAAAAGAAGGACCAAATAGAGTAATTGTCCATCATTTACGTGAAAGGATAATCTATGAATATCAGCTTCCGAAACAATATGCAGACCTTGTTACGGGAAAAGACATTGAAGAAATTAATAGCGGGAAGGGAATATGAGAGGGACTTTTTTACAGACGAATTGATTTTGATCAGAGCCCTGCCTTTATTGAGTAGTTTTGATTTTTATATAATAATCATTTTCACTTTTCAGATGGATTTGGTATCAAAATTTCATGCAGTTAATTCAGCACTTCCAAAAGGACAGCAATTTTTGGGACTTTGCGTTTTGGAGCCGGAAATAAATATTACATCGACAAAATTTAAAAGCATGGTCCAATAATAGTTTTAAAACTAACATCATCAAAAACCTTTTGTCCAACTATTTATCAGCTTCCAAAACAGTATGCTGAAGTTGTTTCGGAAGTTGATATTGGTAGAATAGATAATTGAGAAATATTATGTTTAATCCGCAAAATTAAAGAGCCAATGGACTTGCCTATGGACGTGTAGTTCGCCACGATTTAATTGTGGTCTGTATGATACGGAGTTAATTCTAACACCAGGTTCACATTGATCTGTGATTTCATTTATCTTATAAATTTTAATATGAATACTGAATGTTTACATGGAAGTTGATGCTGAAATCTACTCTTTCTGGTTTTTGTATATTGTAATAAATGGGCTTTTTTGTTTAGGGACTTAATTGTAAATAAATGGATTTTTTGGGGGATTTTCGTTTTTTCTTTCAGACACCTCTCAAACATGATCGTAAATGGAAAGGCATTCGATGCGACTTGCGATTATGAGAATACAGACAATCGGTTGAAAAAGTGTGCTGGCGATATTTCTTGCCTATCAGAATTTCGACCCAGTAGTTTCCCTAGCGCTCAGACGCTATATAACTTTATGCATTCAATATATGAATTTAACGTATGTTGTTTCTTTTCTGGAACGTTTGTTTTGTTTGCCTCTGGGATTCTTGAGTCTTTCGACGGTTTGACTTTATTCATAATTATGATAGACTGCCACCTATTATACTACATATTTCAGGAAATTCGCACTTCGGCTTTCATAATGGATGATTTTACGTTTAACCTAGTGCATGCGGACAGTAGACGTGACATATTTTGTTACGTTGTGACTTTTGAAGATTATAACACGCCTATAACTGTTGTCGGAATCGATACTACTAAGAAATACGGTCCCCTTTCAAACATAGATTTTGTGCACTTCGTGTGGCAAAATTTCATGTTTCAGTTATAAAAAATATGCAATGGTTCTCTCACCACGTGGCCCTGCTAAGCTACCTAAATTACTGTGTCTGAAATATTATAGAGCTGAGAGTGACGGGTGGAAAGATCGTGGAAACTGCGATGATTGTGTCGAACGGCATATGTTTGTTCTGAATCCCTTTCACTCATGTGACATATCAGCCGAATGCTCTTGTCAAATATGTAAACGTCAGCCTCCTTCCTTAGCGGATTCCACCAGACACGTTCTGTTCAATTTCACACTGCATACAGACAAGATTGAATTTACTTCCGAAACGACATGTGAGCAATACGTATATGCTGTTCGTTGTTCGAACCGAGTGCCACAGGCTAAATTTCTACCGCCAGAGGCCCCTGTGGTTCGTATTTGGTATCGCCATGATGTAAATTCTCCTTTGAAATTTCATCGCGATTGTCCTGGTGATGGGTCTTGGGCTTCCCAAACAGAACGCACATATAAATTTGCTGAGGAAATGATTGAGGACCTTATTACACACAAACAACTTTTTTGGTGCCACCATTGCGAAAAAGGACTCTTCTTTCCAAATTCGTGCCCTGTACACAAAGATGGTGAAGAAGAAGAAGAAATAGTTGATAATGAGATGTAAGAGGTAATGTCAGCACACTATTTCATTTTTTCTTCTCCTTTACAGTTAACTGAAAATGATGAGAAAAACTAGTCAGGGCATGGGATATCGTTTCTCCGAAACCAATAGGACGATCACGTCAGCTGGCGCTTTGAATATCGTAACAAGACTAGCTTCGAGAACTGTAACGGGACACGAAATCACAATCCATGTTCATCAACATTATGGTCTCGAATTTCATCTAGTACTGGATAAACACGACGGCTCGAAAGAAACGTGTATAAATAGAGGGAAACTTGATTATGTTAATACTAAACAAGTCAGCGCACAGCTAGAAAGAATAGCTTTCATGTCCTTTGTTCATGCGTGTATGATGATATGTGTGTCCTGTCCATGTCACACAAAGTCGAGCAGTGTTTTAGAGCAAATCCCTTACACAAGCTATATGTGTTACATAACGATACTACAGATACTGAGGATGAGTTTACAATAACTCGGTGGATGAATAAAACTCGTCAGAACTGGACAAAATCGCAACGACAAGTCTGCTGTTGTACACCTGATGAGCATTACGTGTACATAGATTGATTACTTCGTGTCCCGTTTTTTTTTTCAGGACTTACAAAATGTTGTTCCTGGACGCCATGATGTATCTTTTAGGGCCCCAAGATTCCTGGCCGACATATATATTACAACACCTGTTTATTGATCATCCCTCTCCAGTGCGCTCTTCTAAGCTGAAGAAAGTTATGGCATTTTTTTACGGATAAGATATTCCCCTCGAACTGGCCTGCAATTTCTACAACGCGTGCAATGGGGCTGCGTCTCGATTCGTATTGGAGCAGACAAGCGAGTGGTACTGTGAATGGCAAGGTTTCCAATATAAAAGACACATGGCAGAATATTATAATATGTTTTTCAAAAAATCTATTTACATTAACGAACCGAGACTAAATCAACTGGAACCTGTTTTACCACCTGTAACGTGGATCGAATTTGGGATAGACATTAACACCCACCCCAAGATGATTAGAAGGAAACTGGAAGAAGAAATACACAAAATAGAATTCGACCTGGACTGATTTCCTCCCACAATCAACTGACGCTGGAAACATAATCCTCCTGTATATTTTTTCGTTTGTTACTAAATTATTTCTAGCTGATCTCTTTTTTCTATTTCTTACAGAAGCATGCATCTTCAATTTATTGAAATTTGCATTGGGGAAGTCACCATGTGGCCGACGTACATGATGGAAATGCTATTTTTAAAAGAGTTTACCCCTGCAAATATGCTCAGGGTGGCGGCATTTTTTCTATGATCACGGGGATAGCCAGCCGCGTGTATAACATCTGCAATAACAATGGCCACCACCTTGTACCTTATATTATGGGGGGTACTATGCCACCTGATTCACTCATGTAGACGATCTCCATCAGGCACATATTATAACGTAAAAGACGGAAGAATCTTGTGGGTCAACGGGTATAATCACTCCCAGTTCGAAACTGTGGATCAAGGTGACAGTGACTTATCTTATCTCGAATGCAGGACAATAGGTCAAAGTAAAATTCTGGCCATCGAAACATTGCAATTCACAATGCAATGGCTGCGTGAAGAAGCCATAGGAATTATGGATTTCTAATGGATATTTTTTGTTTCTACAGAAGCTCAAAATGGTTCCAAACTGTAAATCGACATTCCAAATCCCTTGCATCAGATTGTGTCAATTTTGTGATCCCTTGAAACATGGCCGGCATTCATACTTAAATTACTTTTCATTGATGATTACAGTATTCCAAATGAATTTATGATACGTTTTTCTACGGCAACAAAGTACCTCTTGATCTGGTTTTTTCTGTGTACACCATGTGTCGTGATCGTAATTACTTTTTAGCCCTATGCCACTTCAACGTATTTAACAGAATGAATGATATGCAATTAAATTCGGACTGTGTGTGTGAAGTGTGCACATATTACGACATGCAAAATAAAATACTTATGTGGATAAACAGAGAAAACCCTGACTTTGAACAGAGATCCTGTTAGGAATAGAAAACACTGGACATGCAGAAGTCATTTATGCAAGAATACAAATGGTGTGCAGTTAAGCCCTGCATCATGTACAGTCTCCCATTTGAAGAAAGAAAGAAAGAAAGAATAAAAAACTATTGTAACAGATTTTCATATTCTTTTCAATTACATATATTTCTGCTACAAGCACTTGAATCGTTTCTGGGAGATACAGAGTTGTGGCCCGCATCAATACTAAATCACCTATTCATTGACGCACCTACTGCAGAAATTGTTAAAAAAGTTTCGGCCTTTTTTATGGCAATAACGTCCCTTTCCTTATAGCGAGTTATTTCTACGAAATCTGCACCAAGTACACTGGCGACTTCGCTTTTAATATCATTAATATCATGCACAGTCATTATTTTATTTGGAGAAACGCTCGCTATTCAAATAATCTGGCCACATAATATAACATGAGTCTCAAGTGCCATATGCACATTAACGGATTGTGTCAAAGTCAGATTGAACCTGTGATCCCCGACATTCCTGTTATTCCCCTAGGGGTAGCAGCAACAAAAATTACAAAGGCTATACGTGTCAAATTAAGACTCATAAAAGAGATTGTCATGGTATACACATAGAAAGGTTTTTTCTGCTTCCTTTACAGATCATGTCCATCCTGAGTTTCATTGAAAACGAACTAGGATCGGTGCATAATTGGCCACAAGACAAACTTAGATTCATTTTTTACATCAGACCCACAAACTACACTACGATCGAAATTGCATCATTCTTCTTCGGTAACAAAATTCCAAGAGACACAAAACTAGAATTGTTTCAAGAATATAACCACCCATCATCAGGACATATCGAACTTTTGTGTGAAAAATATGAAATATGGCTGCTACGAACGGGATTCAAACACATGTCCTATTATTATAATATGAGTATGGGTCGAATGGTATATGTAAACGGATCTGATCATCATCAAATGGAACGTGTGGATGATAACACTATTGGCTTCCTAATCGGATTTGGAGACTCATTTCCAACCTGCATTAAAAGAGAATTGAAAATAACCGTAACGGTAGTGGAGAATAAACACACACAATTTTGAAAAAAGAGACTGTGTAAATAAATAATTAATACTTTATTATTATTTATTCATTACTGATCCATTATGTCTCTCCTCCAACTCGCTGAAATCTACCTGGGTTCCGTCTTCACATGGCCGAGGGCGATTCTAAGACACCTTTTCGTTGATCCCCCACGTATCTTACAACACTAGCACTACTCAACTTCTTCTACGGGAACGGTGTTCCCTAGAATTAGCTGTACAACTATTTCGCGCATGTAACGATAAAGCTACCGATGAAACGGTTCAACAATTCTTCTATTATTACAATTCGTGGAAACGATGTGAAGATGGTATCCATCTGGGTGTTTATTACAATATGGTGGCAAAGAAATACATGTACAACAATGGATCTCGTAGAAATCAACTCGAAATTGCTGACTCCATGTCCCATGATGTGTTTACAGGATTCGGACACTACTATACAAAAGCCTTACCCAAAAATTTCATCATATTCGTACTAATGTACACTATCAAGAATAAACAAGGGTTCACATTCTGTATTATCTGTTACCGTTCAATAGAAAAAGTATTATTTCATTTCACCAATGGGCTTCTTTCTTATTTCAACCAATCAAAATCCTTCTTTTAACAACCAATCACATGTCTTGTAAAGAACCCACAACTCTCAACCTACTTCCAGGCACCCACGCCACTTAGCGTCACTAAACTTCAAGATGTCGTCGGATAAACATCACGCCAAAGCTGCGCTGCTCTTCTCGCAATTTTACCGCCAAAATAAATTATTACTCTACAATGTCTCTACCAAACTCTGCGGGGGCAACTAGCCACAAAAATATTTCCAATTCTTCATTATCTCATATATCAAAAAATTTTGGGGCCCCTTTTTTGAGGGCTGACGCCCCACAAAACAAGGGGCTTCAAAAATGTTTGTGGCCTAGGGTCCTACTCACTATTCCGACGTTTCGACAAACTTTCCTACTTCCTTCTTCAGGGTTATGGAGCTCCTGATGATAGGATACAAAGTTCATGTCGGGACGAGGCTACCCCATTACTACTGCCGTATTGTATTGATGTCAGTAGCCTGTTGTGCTGCACTGCCTTTTGGCACTTTATCTTATAAACGGCACGAGTTGGGGGAAGATTTATTGAGTATTAAATGTGTGTTCGGATTTCGTGTACAGTTTTGTGTGAAATATTTAATTTCTGAAAAGAATTTAGCCAGCTGTTATAACTGTTTACTGTCATCATAACAGTAAACAGATTTTCATGCAAATCACTCGTTTTTTTCTCAAAATTTATTCGTACTGGAATTATTAGACAATTTTGAAGTCTTGAAATACAAAATTTTATAACAATCCCTCCAGTGTGAGCCCAGATCTTGCAACCGGACAGACAGACAGACAGACAGACGGACTGTCACACAGACACACCTAACGAAGTAAACAGTCGCCGTTCGTTATCTTGCCAGTGCCTCTAAAGGCAGATAAAATGAACAGATATGCAGGAACAAGTGGCACAGTCTGTCGGCCTACCGTTCACACGCACACAAATTGCCAATCAGCAGTTGCAGGCCGGGAATAAGAATTGTGTTGAAATGAATGCAGTTCCATGGAACGGCTTTTCTATTGTAT
>Ga0209737_10002914_pt1 | contig 11934 bp, 12 predicted proteins | sample TergutCu122P3_FD_187284 | JGI IMG/M metagenome (GOLD analysis project Ga0209737, IMG submission 187284) | Cubitermes ugandensis P3 segment gut microbial communities from Kakamega Forest, Kenya - Cu122 P3 (SPAdes) (version 2) | ecosystem: Host-associated > Arthropoda: Insects > Digestive system... | reverse complement strand
GTCATAAGAAAGCCAGGGGTGGGTGATCTCTACTGTCTCAACAGATGAGGACAGCTCGGTCAATCTGCGTCTTGCAAAGGTGTCCAGAGCAGTTTGATTTTCGATATCTGAGACATCTTCTTTCACTACGATCTCTCTTCCTCTTGACTGTTTAGAGTAGATCGATGTGGGATCGGTGTTTTCGGCCTTTGCCACCAGGCTTGCCTCAGAGTTCGACATGACTGCAACAAAGACATTAGGAACAGAGAAAAAGTCAAGTTCATGCTTAACTGATGGAGCAAACATACACCCGGGCTCATCGTCTCTGAGCACAACAGTTGGAGACAGCTCTTCAGGGTTGGTAAAGGCAAGCATCCTTATTGTGCCTGAGGCATCAACGTCTGCATTCTTAAAGCCTGCAAAGGCAAGCAGATCATTGATTATCTCAAGCCTGGATGTCCCTATGTCATAGACCCAGTCAGAGCTAAGCTTTGCCGTTGATGCATCTGATTGCACGACAAGCCCCAAGGCTGATATACCTGTGCGCCCTGTTATCATCGTCACGGCAAAAGCAACAGCTTGAGTGTTTTTCGGTATGCTTAAAGGTACAGATATGCTTGCATCCTGTATAACCTGAAGCAAACTGTAGATATCAAGACTTCCCTTCCTTGACTTGCGATTTAAAACCGATGAGGGGGCAGATGCAATGAAGGTACCGTGCAACACCTCGTGCACCTTGCCTTTTTGTATGTGCCTTGAGTACACCCTGATATAGTCGTTTCCTATCTCAGGCAGTTTGATGTAGGGAAGTGATCCTGATACCTTAATGGCGGTAAGATCGTTGTACTCGATGGATCCACCCTCTTCAAAGCAGTCAAGCTCTTCAATATCTTGCCTTGTCGTGCGGTCAGTTCGCATATAGCGAAAGGTGGTTATCCGCTCAGATCGCCAGTCCATATGCCCTCACCCGCTCCCAGGATACAGATACACCAGACAGATACTGGTTATCGATACTTTGTGAGATGGATACCGTTGCAGGAATGGGATCTTCAAAGGGAAGGCGCAACACCACACTTCCTGTCCACTGAGATAAGGCATCGAAATCAGATATCAGGTTGTGTGATGCCAGATTGCCAATCAGCTCAGGTGTCCTTATCGCTGTGCCGGACAGTGTGCCACTGAGCTGCTTTGAGGCTCCATAAAATACCAGCGGATAGGCATCTTCTGCAGTTGTCCCGGCGCTTTCGAATACCTCTTTTGAGTGGGTGAACGCCTTGTTCCAGTTGGTGTCAAGAGCTAGCTTTGCAAGCTGCCGAAGTCCATCACCATAGTTGATATATGCTGCCATCTTTGAGGGGATGGACGCTGTAAGCTCAACTGAGGAGGCAACTCCTGTTGCCGCATATGCGAAAAAGACATAGGTGAGCACTTCATCAAGCGGAGGATAGACATCGGTTACCGCACTGCCAGAAGGTATGTGATCTGCAAGTGTAAGCAAAGACCCATCTTTTCGACGGCGCATGATACCTAAAGATACTGTAGGCGTCACTCCATCAAATACTCCTTCTGATACAGACAACAACACCGATGCCCTCTGGCTGTCTGTGACAAGGCTTGCCCTGGCAGCTGTCGGCACGGCGTAGGCAGTTGATATACCTATGGTCGTTGAAGAGGTAAGAGATGTGGTCGAGCGCACAGATGCCCTGATGAGGTAGCTTAAGTTGTTTGCAGGAAGATAATCACCTGACGTAATATCAACTGATGTCGCCACACCCTGTACAGTCACGCTGTGAAGTATCTGCCCTGACACAGACAGTATCTCAACTGTTGCCATCTCCTGAGTGCCCGACAGATCAGTATAGCTCCATGCCACATGAATGGGCATCGTTGCTATAGGAGATGAACCTGGAGAGGTGATAGCAACCATGGGAGTCTGATAGACATTAAAGGTGCGTGTGGATGAGTATGCCCCAAAGCTTGGATCCGCTCCCTTGGTACGCACACGCCAGGTAACCGCTGAGTTGACCGCAAAGCTGTTTGCCAGAGTGTAGGTATTGGCAGCTCCACTTACCGACTTTGTCGTATACGATACACCGCCATTAAGTGAGTACTGAAGCTCAGCGGATGTTTGTGCTGACCCATCAAGTGGGTTATGCGTCCACTCAAATACCACTGAAACATCTGATGTCTTTACGATGCCACCACTGACGGGCCCCACCAGTGTTGGTGCGGCAGGTGGCATGATGGTAACCACGGCATCTGATGCGGCAGAGTACGCAGAGGCAAGTGTGTCTCTGGTGTTTCGTGCCCGGTAGTAGAAGGTGCCACCACCTGGAGTGTCAACTATCTCAGTGACGTTGGTGCCTGCCTGTGTCTTGGCAGCTGTCCATACCACCTTGTCAGTTGAGCGCTGAAGCTCTGTGGCTGTTGCTGTGATGGCGGTATTTGTGAAGGTTACCTTCACTGAGTTATCAGCATTTCTTGCACAGGTCGGCTTGCCTGGAGCAATTGGTGTGTTATAGGTGGTGTTCGATGTCGTAAAGCCTGAGTAGATACCGCCCCAACCGCTTCTTACACGGTAGTTGTAGCTATGGTTGGCTGAGGTGGTTTTATCCACATAACTTGTCACGGTGCCCTTCACGGTAGTTATCTGAGAGAAGGTGCTGCTGCCATCCACTGCGCGCTCTATGTAGGTGGTCTTTGCATCAGTTGGGTTTGCACCATTTGTCCACGACAGCGTGTTTTGCGTGTCTGAGTTGCGGGTGTTTACCACGTTGCTGTGGGCGGCAGGAGTGTCAAGCTTGGGGATGCTGACTGTGCCTACTGTCTGCCAGCCAGTATCGGCTATACGCCCGATGTAGGCAAACGCAGCTCCATACCCACTGGTGGTTTCACCATATGCTCTGGCACGTATGTAGGCTGTAGAAGCAGATCCTGCCCTGTCAAAGGTTGCATAGGCCCAGTCTGACTCAGCGACAGATCCCCAGTTTGCTCCTGGGTTTGATGAAGAGTAACCTGAGGACGTCTGATACGCTCTTCCTGTTCCTTCTGGCTGGTCAATGGATACCTCAACTCGTGCCCCATACAGATATGCCTGGGTGATCTGAGCTGACCCACAGACACGAAAGGTTATCTGGGTATCGGAGATTGAGTACTGCTCCCAAGAAGCCCGAGCCATCAGACCTCCATAGCTTACATAATCAGCAGTAGTATTTGCACTAGGCATAGCTTACCCTCCTCATATTGTTCTCACGCACTAAGATGTTCATGACTTCTGCCATGAGTTCTGCCATGCGTGAATCGGGGGCATAAGACACGTCACCTATGGTGTAATAAGTATTCCCTCTATCGTTGTCAACCATGCCGGGAGAAGTAATTGCCCAAGAAGGCTTTCCCAATGAGAGAGCAACAGGGATGTCTATTTCCGAAGAAAGATCATCCATAATGTCAATGACATCATGAGTAATATCATCAAGTGCAGCGATGACTGTTGATCCTTCATCCTCTATACCTTCTGCAAAACCTTGCATCAAGTAGGAGCCCATTTCTGCCATTACAGATGATGGTGATCTTATGCCAAAAAAGCCCATAATAGCACCCAGGGCAGCATTGCATAAATCTCCAATTATCGAGAGAACCCAATCAATACCGTTCGCAATACCATTCACTATACCCATGATAAGGTTTTCACCAGCAGCTATCATGTTTGCAAAAAATGTCCCAACTGCATCGATTCCATCTTGGATAAGCTCGCCTATTGCATTTAATAAATCTACCAATACCATAGAAACTGCATCTACAATTCCCATAAACAGTGCAATCGCAGCGGCAATAAGTATTGGAATAAGTGTAGGCAGCATCTCGACAACTGCCATAATGAGCTGAATTCCGGCATCAATTAATTGAGGAATGATTATTGGCAGTGCTTCGACAATTGCTAAAAATAATGCAATGGCAGCATCAAGTATCACTGGTATTAAAGTTGGCAACAAATCAACGACTGCCATAATGAGCTGAATTCCGGCATCGATCAAAAGCGGTAGAATAATCACGAGTGCTTCAACTATCATTGTGAAAAGCATTATGGCAGCATCAAGTATCACTGGAATCAGAGTGGGCATTATTTCTACCAGTGCCATAATTACAACAATAAGCCCATCAAGAAGTACAGGAAGTATGTCTCTTAATGCTGATACCAATGCTGTAAAAAGCTGGATGGCAGCGCTGAGTAAAGGTGGAATAAGTATTGGGAAAATTCCGATAAAGCCTCGTATAAGGGTGTTTATTCCAGTAATGAGAGGTGGGAGTATATGTGACAACGCCTCAACTAACCCCATGAATAAACCTAATCCAACTTCAATGATAATTGGAAGAGCTGTGACAATCACATTGAGCACATTGTCAATGATACTAACTACTGCATCTATTAGCTGCGGCAGAGCGTATGTGAAGCCTTTAATTAGAGATAATAGAAACGCTATGCCTATTTCAATTATCTGCGGCATCATTGCCATAAATACCTCAAAGAACCCCAATAGAATCTGTATACCTTGGTTGATCAATCCAGGCAGCATTGCTAAAAGCTCTATGAAGATTCCCCTCAAGGCAGACTCTATCTCCGGCCAGTATTGTTCTATTAAAGATGCAAGTCCTCTTGACATTTCAAAAATGGTAGTTATAAAGCCTCTGATCATTTCTATAAGCTCGTCGAATGATGTTCCCGTGCTTAGCATGTATGTGGCAATAAAAAGAAGAACGCCGACAATACCGAGGCCTACACCTGACAAGATCTGGGCAGTTTTGGATAGCTTTTTTGTCAACAAAATGAGTCTGGTGACGTTCAGTGCAATAGTTGATATGTGAGATAGTATTAACAGAACCGTTTCTAATCCGTCTAAAGCTCTCTCAATAATCGTAAACACGATATCAACAAAATCCGAAAGAACTAATCTGGTGATACTGATGTCAACTTTGACAACAATTTCTAAGTAGAATCTCTCGGCAATTCTTAGAGAGTCTCTGAGGGATGTCACTATGCCTTCGCCCATTTTTTTGCCAACATCTCTTGCAACATCATCCATCGTCACTATTAGCTCTTTTCGAGCTTTATTGAGGAAATCATCTAATGATGGGTAAAGCTTCAGATAGACATCGTATGTCATAGCGTTATCTGCCACATCAAACCTCCTTTCTTGTTCGTTGTGATATTCTCAAGTAGTCTTCGATTGATACGACTACTTTTGCCTCAGATGTCGTGCTGAATGGAGGCTTCATCATTTCAGGTCTATTTCGGTTCTTCTGGCCATCTTTGGTCTGAGCCCAAACAAGCCAACGAAGTGAATTTGCAATGTCCGCAAGTTGGTATTCAGTAATCCCCCAAGTTGCACGACAGTCGATCGCTATGTATAAGCGAGACTCTCTTGGGAGCTGTGTTACAAGTGAAGCTGCATGCTTGATTGAGTATTCATACCCCAGCCTTTCAAGGTTAAGACCATAATACTGTTGGAAATCAGCACGCAGCTCATCTTGTTTGGTTCGATATACGCTTGCGAACATCAGGATTTTTTTGCGTTTAGCTCCTCAAAAACAGCCATAAAAAACTCTGTTGCTTTTGTCACACGCACACGCCCATTCTCTGCAAGCTGTTTTTCAATTTCATTCCATTTATCCCCAAAAATGGTTTTAAGCATCCGGGGAAAAACAGAGATATCGCCATCCTGCAAGCTTCTTATATCTGCAAAAAAGCTGAGATCGTCTAACAGGTCAGTGTCGACCTCACAGGAAATTCCCATGGCCTTTATCTTGACAGTATTAGCCAGAGTCTCGTTTTGCTTTAAGGGGTTTCTGCTTTTTGTTGTCATCGTTATTCGACCTTAGCGATATAGCGATAAGAAGTGTTGCCTATTGCATCGGGTAGAGCTGCAATGGTCAGATCGAACTTGATTGGTTCGCCATCAACAAACGAAATGTCTCCAACTTCTGTTACCTTACCACTTGGGATAACGATACGCATGATGCGTCCTGCTGAAAGAAGTATTTCAAAAACCCAGACATATCTCTCTCTGACAGCATTATTCCCAATTACAACAATAGAATCAGAGCTTACTGTTACATTTCCTTCTCCGAAAACTTGCTTAAGCGCGGTTTGGTTCATTTCCAGAAGCGAGAGTGCATATGTCTCACTCCGCCCTGTCTGAATGGTAAGCACCGTATCTCCTCCCCAAGCCTTTACATCATTAGTCTCGTTAGAAATCGAGTTTGTCAGCCCACTTTCAGCGCAATAGCCGACATTAACAAATTCTGGAGCAAGTTGTGTAACTGCGTCATTTGGTAGCACAGAGCCAAGCGGTGCTACAAATGCCGCACCTGTTACCTGTGGTTTTCCCGTACTGATGTTTTCTACATTGTTATTAGCCATTTTTTGTCCTTTCGGTTAGTGGTGATCAACGGATTGATAATCACCTGGTTGTGTTGTTGTTTTCTGTCACTAAGCCAGAAACAATACCAATCTGCTTGTTTGGCAGATCCTTTTTGTCACACTCTATGGAAATTCCAGAGAGTGAAGACTTTTCGCAATCACTTCAACTCTGTAAAAAAATGAAGTAAAGCTTCTTTCCTATTCTTCTAGGTGCCTAACAGTTTGGAAATGTAGATCATCCCTTACTCCTTTCCCGCCCCCTGGCGCTATTGATCCAATCTATCTGCCCGATGCTTTTTGAGATAATAAAAGCCGTCTTCAAGAAACGTAGCTTTGAAGAAAGTTTTGTTGTTCACTGTTGATTATTGAAATAGCTGAAAAAAGCATCTCAGTGCTGTATGGAAACATTCACCTCAAGGCTACGTTAGTTATTCTCAAGCGTTACTTATCAATTACTATGCACAGTCTTTTTCACATCATAGATATTATCATGTAGAAATCTGTGTGCAATAACACATGGAAACACGGTTGAACACGTGCGGGCATTTATATAACTTGAATTCTGGCGTAAACGATTTATTCTACAGTACTACTTCTTTCCGGTTTAAGCATCGATATCAATAGTCAGCAGGATCGAATTGTCTTCAAGCACGGTTTCTTCCACCACGTGCATATTGCGCTCAGCGATACTTTCCATCAGCCTGTTGTAGGTATATGACTGCACGTTCTGTTTATACTCCTGCTCGAAGCACTGCATCTCTGCCAAAAACCCATCCATGTTCTGTATGCCATGCACCGTCACCCAGAAAGGCCCATCGCTTATTTGGCGCTGATAGTCCAATCGGATACTGCCTGCCTGACATACCAGATGATTCTCTGAGACAACAGCCACAGGCAAACCGTGCTCTCTCAGGGTCTTCTCCAGAAGCATGACATCGTTGAAAATGGTTTGCATCGGAGCGAGTTTTGTAGCCGCCATGCCCTTCGTTTTATTCTTCTCCCTCTGTGCAGATACTGATTGCGCAACAGTTACTGCAAGTGCGATGGCAAGTGGTGCTATTACTGCAGAAATTGACATGGGACACCTTCCTAATAATCGATCGTACGACCTCCACGACTGTTATTGATGTTGCCATCAAAATCAGCAGCTTCGGTAGAATAGTTGAGCCGGTCATCTTTTGTAGTAGCCGCCACAGCCCGATATCTTGCCCAGTCACGCAACGCCTTTATCTGCTCAGCCTGTGTGACCGACAAGGGAACCGTGTTTCTGATCACTGTCAGAAGGTCTTGTACCTCAAGCCTCCGGTCTTCGAAAAAGGCCTCGTACAGCGCCGATATTACGATCTGTTCAATCTCGGCTCCAACAAAACCCTCTGTTCTGTCTGCCAGTAAATCAAGCAGCGCAGGGCTCACTTTACCGTTAACAACGAGATCTCCGGCTATCTCCTCTCGAGTCAGACGTTTCTTCAAATGCACCTCGAATATGATCCTGCGCTCCAGACGAGTTGGCAGATCTACAAAAAAGATTTCGTCAAAGCGTCCTTTGCGCAGTAATTCCGGAGGCAACATGGAGATGTTGTTGGCAGTTGCGATCACAAAGACCGGCGCTGTTTTATCCTGCATCCACGTGAGGAAGGTTCCAAAAACCCTTGAGCTTGTCCCACTGTCACCCGCCGAGCCGCCACCAGTTCCACCAAAGCCACTCAAGCCTTTTTCAATCTCGTCGATCCATAGAATGGAAGGGGCAACTGCCTCGGCAATGTGCAGGGCACGCCGCATATTTTCCTCGGAGCTTCCTACCAAACTGCTGAAAACCTTGCCCATATCCAGGTTCAGCAGGGGCAGCTGCCAGATCGTGCTCATGGCCTTTGCGGTCATACTTTTCCCGCATCCGGGTACACCGGTGATCAGTATGCCTTTGGGTGCTGACACATTGTATCTGCGAGCAGCGTCCAGCCAGGTGTTTTTCCGCTTCAGGAGCCAGTGCTTCAGGTTTTCAAGGCCACCGATATCTTCCAGCCTGATATCGCTTTTTACAAACTCGAGAATGCCGGTCTTTCGAATGACCTGATTCTTCTCGCCGAAAATGACATCGAGGTCGTCGATGCTGATTCTCCCGTCCTCCACCATAGCATGGGCAAAGGCATTTTCAACCTCCTGCATGGTCAGGCCGAGCGCCGCTTTCGACAGTTTTTCCTTGTCTTCATCAGACAACTCGTCGATAACAGCCGTGTTGGCAGAAAGCATCTCCTCGAGCTTGTCCCTGATCTGCCCAATGGTAGGCAGGGGAAACTCGAACACATATATCTCTTTCTGCATGTCGTCGGGAATCAAGAGCTCGGGAGAGATGAATATCACATTCTTTTTCAGCACACCATTTTTCAAGGTAGGAACGATGTCGCGAAGCTTTCTGACAATACAATACTCGGTCGGTCGATTTCTCACGCCAAAATACACATGAAAATCCTTGAAGACGAATACCGCATCCTCCTCAACCGATTGCACAAACTGGATTGCAGCAACGGGGTCAGTAGACTGTTTGATCTGCTTGCCGTTTTCATCCACCCACCCGCTGGTCTGGGTCCATGTGAAAACTTTGCGCACAGTTTTTACCATCTCAGGGTCATGCGCCACTGAGCTTATCATCTCGATAGCACGTTCCTCTTCCCACGTAGAAATGTAGATATACGGAAACCGTGCCTTGAGCAGTCTTCCCAGCTTTTCCAGCAGTTCTTTATCCTCTGACATATTCGACCCCTTGTTCATATCGTTTTCTCGCCTTTGAGAAGTTTTCCATTCCGTTGACCTGTGTCTTTCCTTGCGGAGAAATGCGCACCTCTATCTGATAATGAGCTCTCCTAACTATCGCCCTGTTTTTTTCAAGAACACAATGGCCCTGAGCCTGCATCATATGTCAATCACTCGACCAGGACTTTTTGCAGACTGCCTTGGTGCCGTGATTGGTGTTGTGGTGGCCAGCTGTTGTGTCTGGTCAGCAAAGTAAGGCTGGAGTTTGAGCTGTTTACAGAAATCTTCGACGGATGCAAATCCGCCGATCTGTGATCGCAGTTCGACCGCACGCTTGGCCAAAGCCACGCCCACACCGGGAAGGTTTACCAGTTGCTGCTCGGTACAATGGTTGAGGTCGATTTTTTGCGGGCTGACCTGTTGGAGTGGCGTTGCTGTCGCTTGTGACGGTAAATCTACCCGCGTATCCGCTCGTGGTGGTGGGGCTGTCTGTGCCCATGCTTGGGGTGGTGGAGCTACCTGTGTGCCCACCTGGGGTGGTGGGATTGCCCGTGTGCCTGCCTGCGGTGGTGGGATTACCCGTGTGCCTGCCTGCGGTGGTGGGATCACCTGTGTGCCTGCCTGGGGCGGCGGAACTGTCAGCAAGCATGCCTGCGGTGAGGCTCTTTCAGCATCGAAAACACGTGATTGCCAGGTAGTTGTCGTCTGTACAACCGGTAGCTGTCCCGATTGTGTATATCCTTGTGAATGATTGCTCAACGTTTCTTGAGCACTTTCCTGTATTATTTGCCTGTAAGCCTTTGTTGTTACATCTTTGTTTGTAAGGATCAAATCTCTTCTAATTAAATATTCTTCTCGTGAAAGAAATCCATGAATAATGCAAATAAGCCACGAAAATAGAAATACTATTACAATTAGCCTATCGTAATCAGAAGTATCGATTTCCTCAATTCCGATCAACGCCGGAATCGCAAAACAGAGCACCATATACATGCAACCAAATAGTACCCACTTCCTCTGTTTCGCGCGTATTCCTATCCAAAAAAAAGCGATATAATTCAGTAAAAAAGCAAATAGCCAAATCGCCCAGAGAGAGTTAGTTAGTTCCCATTTTCTACCTCTGTTTGTAATACTCATGCCGCACCTCTATGCCAAAGCCTGTTGAACCTGAGATTCGACTAATACGTTTGCCTCACTTTGGTAGTATTCTTCTGTGTACTCATAGGAGACCGTGCGGGCCTCCAGCATGTGCTCCAGTACTTCTTTGTATTCAGTGCATTTTTCGCCTTTTATGCCAAGGGTCTTGGCTTCTATCATTCCGTCGGGATTGATCCGAATTTGAAGCTGCTTTTTCATTTTTAAACCTCTTTGTAAGTATTATTAAAGAGAAACTGTCAGCCCGTGCCCTGCTTGTATTGCATGCATCAGTATAGTCGATTCCAATAGCATTTTGACTGGTTCGTTTTGCTTATCCCGTAATCTGTCATACAAGCAATACTTCGGCGCTTCCTTTGATGTTGATTGTTATTAAATCGAATTGTCCTCTAACAGCGTTTCCTCTGAAACTCTCATATTGCGATTGGCCAGGTTCTCCATCAGCCTGTTGTAGGTATAGGACTGGACGTTTTGCTGGTATTCCCGCTCGACCTTTCATTGCTTTCATAACATCACCCAGTGTTGCAGGATCTTCATCTGAGTTCAAAGAGCCCAGTATCTTATTGCCACTTGCAACATCTGCCACAGATTATTACAAGTGCGATGGGAAGCACCAAAGGAAGTAAGAGAAGCTGAAGTGACAAGACGGTTCCTCCTAAAGTTAATTATATTTACCGCCACGGCTACTACCGGTCTTTCTACACAAGAGTCCTCAGCTGCGAAAAGTCACCCATACCATTCAAGAGTACGCTTCCGTCCAAGGCAACTCGTGCTTCTATCTGGTTCTTGATACCTTGAAGATCATTATTGTTGTAGCGATCTGTTAAGAAGTAATACTTCTGGTTGGAAGAACCGACCCAGGGCCTGCTCAGGTCGAAGTGCTCCTGCTCGAATGCTCCATCTATAAGCAGGTCGGTCTCTCTGAGAAGAGTTTTGACAAAAGAATCGTCACTTGCCCTCAGGACGGGGAGAGTAAAGCCAGTGAAGGTGACAACAGAAAGATTAATCGAATGCGCAAAGCTGGCCAGATCAGCCGCCGCCTCAGCTTGTTCGAAAGGCTCGCCTCCAAGAAATGTAACTCCTTCAATAGAAGGTGTAGCAGCGATATGTTTCTTGAGCATGCTGGTTTCCCATAGAAATCCTTCCAGGTGTGACCATGTGTCTTTAGCTATGCAGCCATTACACATTCGTGTGCAGCCCTGCGTCCAGATGCAAAATCGAAGACCAGGCCCAGCCATCCTGGTCTGCTCTAATAGCCGATGCATCCTGAGCTGCATCAGATATCTATTACCCGCATGGTAGAGAAGCTCTCAATGGTACGAGCTTCTAGTAACTCCTCTATGAGTTGAAGGTAGTCAGCACAAGTCATGCCTTTCACGCTGCTGGTCTTAACTTCAATCGTCCCATCGAGGTTGATCAGTACTTCAAATTGTTTTTTCATATTGCCATCCATAATGTCACATACAAGGAAGATGATAGCATTAAGTTAGTATTAGTTTCCTCAAGAACAGTAGAATCATGTAAAACTGGCCAATTGAAATTGTCAGCGCAAGTTTCCTTGCAATGAGTCTGCCTGCCTAGAGATGCGAGTCGCCGCATGGTCAAAGACCAACAGCGGGAAGGTTGGCGCGGCG
>Ga0209737_10002913_pt1 | contig 11936 bp, 10 predicted proteins | sample TergutCu122P3_FD_187284 | JGI IMG/M metagenome (GOLD analysis project Ga0209737, IMG submission 187284) | Cubitermes ugandensis P3 segment gut microbial communities from Kakamega Forest, Kenya - Cu122 P3 (SPAdes) (version 2) | ecosystem: Host-associated > Arthropoda: Insects > Digestive system... | reverse complement strand
TGCGTGTGATGCTATAATAACAATTCAGTGCCCCTTGAGGGGCTAAGCCGGTATCAACCCCTTCTAGGGGTGGTGCATACCACTAGTTTACTAGTGGTTATGATTGTCCAGACTTTAGGAGCATGCCCTAGTCCAATATCGTGCCGTTTGTCGAAATCGTGACAATGTGCCACGGTATCATCTTGCCGCTGTTTTTCAGCGCTGTCTTTACCGCGTTCTCGATACCGCCACAGCACGGGACCTCCATGCGCGCCACCGTGACAGATTTAATGTCGTTGTTTGCGATGATAGCGGTCAGCTTTTCGCTGTAGTCGCCGTCGTCGAGTTTTGGACATCCGATCAGGGTAATTTTATTGCGCATATATTCGCTGTGAAAGTTTCCGTATGCATACGCGGCACAGTCGGCGGCAATCAACACGTTGGCATTATTGAAATAGGGCGCGTTTGCCGGGACGAGCTTGATTTGTATCGGCCATTGATTCAACTGCGACACAGCAGCCGGTTTTTGCTCGCGTGTTTGATGTGTCTCGTCGTTCCTCTCGATCGCCTTCGAGTGTGTGCTCGGACAACCGCACGGCAGCTCGCGCTGAGACGCTTGCTCGATATTCTTTTTTACTTCAGCCTCGTTGTATTCCAGCGCTTCTCTCTCCTCAAAGGTGATCGCGCCGGTTGGACACACAGGCAGACAGTCACCGAGCCCGTCGCAGTAATCATCCCGTAAAAGTTGAGCTTTGCCGTCCACCATTCCGATCGCACCCTCGTGACACGCCGATACGCACAGCTCACAGCCGTTGCATTTTTCCTTGTCGATTTTAATGATTTTCCGTATCATTTTAAAACCTCCCTTGCTTTTATGGTGTTATTACACCATAATAAAGATAAAAATTCCGTGGTCATAACCACGGAATTAAGAAAGTGTGAAGCTTGTGAGAGAATACTTCGATATTTTAAAATATGCTCCGTTGTTCAGCGGGATAGAATCCGATGAACTTGAAATTGTACTGAAGTGCATCGGCGCGGAGATAAAGACAGTCGCAAAAAATGATATCATACTGCTCGCGGGCGACAGGCCGCAAAAGATCGGCGTTGTCGTTGCGGGGCAGCTTCACGTAGTTCGGGACGACCGCGACGGCAACCGCTCGCTTATAACGGCGATAACATCGGGCGGCATCTTTGCCGAAACGCTGTGTTATGCCGGAGTTTTAGAAAGTCCCGTAACAGTAATGGCGGACACAGACGCAACGATCGTGTTGTTCGGGTTTTCTCGCATAGTGCACAGCTGTTCAAATGCCTGCCCGTTTCATTCAAAGCTGATCAAAAATATGCTCGGTATAATCGCCGGCAAAAACATTATGCTGCAAGACCGCATGGAAATAATCAGCCTTAAATCAGTCAGGGCAAAGGTGGCGCGCTATCTTGAATCGTTTGTTCCAGCGCAGGGGAGCAGCATCACTATTCCGCTCAACCGCGAGAAACTCGCCGATTATCTCTGTGTAGAGCGCAGCGCACTTTCTCACGAACTGTCGAAAATGAAAAGGGACGGTCTTATCGAATACAGAAAAAACAACTTTATTTTGAAATACCCCGCTCGATAATTTTAGGGCGTCTTCTTAGCTCTGCTCCTGATGATCAGCTTTTGCAGCTCGACCACAACAAGCGGCGAAAGAGACAGGCCGATCATGATGAGCCAGTGGTTCAGGCTTACCGGAACACAGTAGAAGATATCCATAAAGAAGGGTATCCCGGCCGTGGCGGCAACGAGCCCGAGCGAAAGGCATATGCCGTAGAACAACAGCCGGTTGGACATAAGCCCTATCGTGAAGATAGACTTGTTAAAGCTTCTTACGTTGAAGATGTTGACGACAGACGACCAACCGATCACCACGTATGCCATAGTCATCCCGACCTCGTGCGAAGGAGTTATCGCATCGGAGATGGTGACGAATCTTCCGACATAATATCCGATGAGTGAAACAACGGCGAAGACCACCGCGACCACCGCGATCCGGGATCCGAGCCCGTTTGCGAAGATACTCGCGTTTTTGCCGATCGGTTTCCTCTTCATCGCGTCGTCTTCAAGCGCTTCTTTGCAGAGACACAGATCGGGAATCCCGTCGGCGATCACGTTGATAAACAACAGCTGGATCGCGACAAGCGGGGCTTTGCCCCAAAACAAAATCGCCAGAAGCATGGTGAAAATCTCTGAAATATTGCACGCTATCAGCGAATAGATGACCTTGCGTATATTGTCGTAAACCCTTCTGCCTTCCGATACGGCGTCCACGATCGACGCAAAATTGTCGTCGGTCAGAACGACGTCGCTGGCGCTCTTGGAAACGTCGGTCCCGGAACCCATAGCGACGCCGACGTCGGCCGCTTTTAATGCGGGGGCGTCGTTTACCCCGTCGCCCGTCATCGCGACGACATCCCCCTGCGCCTGCCACGCCTTCACGATGCGGATCTTATCTTCCGGGCTCACTCTTGCATATACAGAATAATCCTTTACGTTATCGATCAGATCGTCCTGCGACATACCGGCAAGTTCCGTCCCCGTTATTACCTTTTCACCCTCCGACAGAATGCCGATTTCGCTCGCAATCGCGGACGCCGTCAACGCGTGATCACCCGTGATCATCACCGTCTTTATCCCCGCTTCGCTCGCCGTCGCCACTGACGCTATGCTCTCGGGCCGCGGCGGATCAATCATGCCGACGAGCCCCGCAAAGGTAAGCCCCTGCTCGAGCTCGTCCGCATTTAATGTTTCGGGCAGCGTATCGTAAAATTTATAAGCGACCGCGATAACCCTCAACGCATTCTGTGCAAATTCGTCGTGAATGCGTTTTGCGATATCGGGCGTCGCGTCAACGGGTATCCTGTCAAACGCGCCTTTGGTAATCGAGATATACCGCGTGTCCTCCAGTTCGTGCACCGTCGTCATGAGCTTTCTTTCGGAATCAAACGGTATCTCAAACGCCTTTGGATATACCGAGTCGAGGCTTTCCTTATCGATGTGCTTGTCCCGAAGCAGGCGGATAATCGCGGTTTCGGTCGGGTCGCCGATCTCTTTTTCTTCACCGTTGTTTGTCTCGATAGACGCGTTGCTCGCAAGGCCCATCATCTCGATAAGGATTCTCTCGTCGTGATCAAACTCGTCCTTCGCGCTTTTGGGTTGGCGTCCAACCGCCCATATCTTCTTGATAGTCATGCGGTTCATCGTCAGCGTTCCCGTCTTGTCGGAACAGATGACCGATGCGCTGCCAAGCGTTTCGACCGCGGGTATCTTTCGGATGATGGCGTGCTTTTTCGCCATGTTACGAACGCCGAACGCGAGCGTTATCGTGACGATCACGGGAAGGCATTCGGGAATGACGGCCACCGCCATAGAAACGGCGTTCAAGAGAACAACTGCAAAGGGCTCGTTAAAGTACTGCAGTAAAAAGAGAGCCGCTCCGGACGCAATGGCGATAACACAGATTTTTTTACCCAAAGTGTCCATCTTTTCCTGCAGCGGGGTCCGCTCTTTTTTGGTCGTGTTCAACAGGCCGGCGATCTTGCCCATCTCGGTCGTCATCCCGGTTTCGACAACAACGGCCCTTGCGTTTCCGTTCGTGATAAGACAGCCCGAAAACAGCATGTTCAGCTGATCGCCGAGAGGTGCTTTGTCGTCGATTTCCGCATTTGCATCCTTTTCAATAGAGACACTTTCGCCCGTCAGTGCCGATTCCTCAACTTTCAGGTTTACGCATTCAACAATCCGGGCGTCGGCGGGGATCATATCCCCTGCTTCGATAAGCACAATGTCTCCGGGAACCAGCTGTTCCGCGTCGATCGACTGTTTTCCGCCGCCTCGGATAACCACCGTCATATGCGCATTCATGCGCTTTAAAGCTTCCAGCGCTTTCTCCGCGCCCATTTCCTGACGGACAGCGAGCGAGATGTTGAGCACAACGATCGAAAAGATGACGATCACGTCGGTGTAGCCGTGGCCCGGGTCGGTTATCGCCAGATAGAGCGCGATTGCCCCCGCCGCCAGCAAAATCAGCGAGGTGAAGTCCTTTAAATGATGAAGGATCTTCTGAAAAACGGTTTCCTTTTTCCCTTCTTCAAATCTGTTCAGCCCTTTTTCATTTTGAATTTCGCTTACCTTTTCATCGGTCAGTCCGGTGTTCGGATCGGTCTGTAACGCCCGATAGATGTCTGTAAGCGCTTGTGTAGAGTATTTCATCTTAAGATATCTCCCCTATTTATCTTTTTACATAATTTTCAAATTATTTATGATCAGTTCGAAGTCGGCGCCTAAAAATGCGGCGGCGCGGCGGCACATCAGCATGCGCGTCAAAAATATCTCAAAATAATCCATGACCGGGCAAAACTTGTTGTCTATATCGAGGCAGAGCTGAATAATCGATTTCTCTTCGATGTGATTCACCGTGATTTCGGACCGCTCGACGGCATAGTTTACGCGGTCGTGTATATCTGCAAGGATCTTGTCAAAATCCCTCTCCCGCACCCTCGAACGGCGCACATCGGATTTATCGGCAAGGATAAGCGCCGCAGAAACTGTGTTGACGGGACAGCCCGTCTCTTCGTCGTGGTTTCCGATGGCGCTGCATACCGTTCCGATGTCCGCGTAGGGCATGCCGTGTTTCTCGAGGATTGAGCGCGCTATCTCCGCTCCGGTCATCGCATGGAATGCACGGCTCGCTATATTTCCGATGTCGTGCATCAGTCCCGCTATCTTTGCAAGCTCGGCGGTGTCGTCGGGATAGCCCAGCTCTTTTAACAGCGACGCAGCCGTTTCCGCAGTTTTGAATACGTGGGGAAAGGAATGATCTGTGTAGCCAAGAGCCCCGAGAGCGTCGTTCCCGGCCTTTATGTATGCGCATATCTGCTCGTCTTTTTTTAATGCTTCGTATCTAACCGACATAGCTTTCTCCTGATTTTTAATTATAATTCTTTCCTTTATTGACCCAACGAAGCGAGGGTCGCGCCGTGCCCTAAAGGACTTGCTTCGCGGCGCTAGCACGGTATGACCGAGCAAAGCCGGTCAGCAAAGGGTTCAATATCCCGCGGTCTTTGCCGCGGGAAGCGCCGTAGGCGCTGGGTCCAGGGCTTGCCCTGGGGTATTTATATCCTTTATTATATCATTCAATAATTACAAGGGACAAGCATTATAAAAATACTTGTCCCTCTGACTTTTTTGACAACCGATTGTGCAACTGCTCTGCCGTTATATGATATAATTATAGCGGGAGGGATCCTATGTATACGATCGACGATATCCAGGAAATATTGAAGCAAATAGCCGATGACATCCCGGATGAGTTTTTCAAACACTTAAACGGCGGTGTCGTGTTGCTCGATGAATGCAAGCCTCATCCAAAGAGCAAAGGCGATTTATTTATTTTGGGCGAATACAGCTATAGGCACGACATGGGCCGTCACATATATCTCTATTACGGTTCCTTTGCGAAGCTCTACGCCAATTCACCGAAAAGCGTGTTGTATAATGAACTGCGCCGGACACTGCTGCATGAGTTTACCCACCATCTCGAATCGCTTGCCGGGGAACGCTCGCTCGAAGTCAAAGATAAAGTACGGCTGGGTGAATATCTTCATACTCATTTGAACGAATAATACATACACTGATTATCTCGATATTGTTAACCGGCTCCGGTTTTTGTTTTCTGACAGATTTTTCGATCAGCCTGTGCGTTTCCGTTGTCACGATCCACCATGGTTTCCCAAGTCTTGACCATCTGCGCTTTGAGAAATTGTGTCATCAGGCCAAACTCTTCGTTGGTATCGTATTGCTTCAGCGCAACATAATACCAAAAAGTCACCTGATCATCTCTATGCCTGTTCGCAACTTCGCCTCATCAATTGCTCCTTGCACAACAGCTATGATATATCCGCCTCCATCAATAAACAGTGTAGTGGGGATGGCTTTGATACCATAAGCTGACCTGCCTTCGGAGTTAATATCAAAATAAACAGGGAAGGTGTAACCCTGGTCGTTCACATGTTTTGTCCCTGTTTCCTCTGTTTCCAGGTTGAGCATTACAAATTGTATTTCGTCGCCAACTTCCTTGTATACCTTCTCAAACTCCGGCATCTCGCTTACACAAGGAGGACACCAGCTTGCCCAAAAGTTGAGTACTATAGGCTTACCGTTTGCGGTGAAGTCAGACAACTTAACACTGTTTCCGTCCATGTCGGTCATATTAAAATCCGGTGCTTTTTGTCTATCGTCAGCTGCATCTGATACACTATCTTGTTCCGATGCAAGCCCAATGCCGTCATCTAAATCGACCTGTACTTTAAACATATTGTACGCAATTACAGCGGCGATAATCAGCAGCACGAATCCGGCTGTTCCAAATCCTACTTTTAATTTTTTCGACATATTTTACCTCCTAAAATGCAAGTAAAGACAAGTATCGTCCCATAAGTCCTGTTGCCATTAAAATACCGATAATAACAAGCAACACGCCCGAAATAATAGTGATTGTTTTATAATTTCGTTTAATAAAATCAAACGCGCCTTTGAGCCTGTCAATCAATAGTGCGCTCGCTACAAATGGAATGCCGAGGCCGAGCGAGTATACCAGCAACATCAAAATGCCATTAACCATGCCGCCTTGGCTCGACGCCATCATCAATGCTGCACCAAGAAATGCGCTGACACAGGGTGTCCAGCTAATAGAGAAAACGGTTCCAAAAAGAACAGATGAAAAGAATTTCAAGTTTTTCACGTTCGCGGCACGATTGGCGGCACTGTTCAACAACCGGATTTTGATTATGCCCATGAAATTGAGACCCAAAATAATAACAATAAGCCCGGTTACAATATTCACGAAGATAGAATAATCATTAAGCAGGTGACCAACCGTACCTGCAAACGCGCCAAAGACAACAAATACAAATGTAAATCCTGTCACAAATCCGAGAGAATTGACAACGGATTTGCGTTTATTCGACTCACCTGCCGCAAAAAAAGAAACATACGCCGGCAGCATCGGGAGCAAGCAGGGGGAGATAAAAGTTATGATTCCTTCCAAAAACAAAAGCAAATACTGCATTAATTTTTTCCTTTCCCAAACATCATCAATATAAAGTTCTGTTAAAAATAACTTAATCTTTGTTGCCTTGTGGAGACATGGCGCAAGCCGCGAGGGTTCCCGCATCACCCAGAGTATCTTCTCTTCTGCCGTTGGCAGCATTCACTTTAAAGCGAAGCTTCGTGGGAATAAGGAGGAGCAAGGTCCTCGGCCTAAGAGCCGGGCTATGCCCGGTTGGCCTCCAACACTAGCGCTGCGGCGCGTCGGTAGCGGGCGGTTGACAATCATTAAAAATGAAATGTCGAAGCAAAGCGGACTTTGCTCCGACGTGGTGCCGGTGGCCGGACTCGAACCGGCACGGATATAATCCACTGCATTTTGAGTGCAGCACGTCTGCCAATTCCATCACACCGGCATGATGTGATTGCTGAAAACAATTATAGCTCAATGCCGCCCGCTATGCAATAATAAATTTAAAAGGGAACCGGGGCCATCGTTTTTGATGAACCCCGGTTCAAAAGAATGGAGAGTTGTGAGCTTGTATGATGCTTCGTGCGCGGTATTCTTTCTAGGCGTCCGTTAACGCGACGGCCTCAGAAAGGATACCGGAAGCTGATTCATACAACAAAAGTGTAAAGTATGCAGTAACTCGAAGGTCAACCCTTTTTTGGAAAAAAGTTTTATTTCGGGTAAAAAAATCAGCAAAAAGCCGGAAAACACGCAGTATCGCATCTTTTTGGCGCTGTTGTACTTAAATTTTTTTTACGATACAACAGTTTCAGCGGTTTTTTGCATAAAAATCAAAAAATCCCGGACAAAAAGGTTGGATTCTCTAAGGTTTTGCGTTCGGCGCGCGCTATAATTTTGATTTTCTATTTCGGCCAGTTATTTTAAAAATTTGTTGACAAAAAAATATAGCCATACTAATATAGAAAAATAATAACCCAACAGCATTTCGGACCCAGCGTTAATAAAAAAACAATTTATTAGGAGAGAAAATGGACTTAAAAAAAGCATTTGAAAAATACATTTCGCCGGTGATGTGGCTTCCGGTCGTAGCTTGGATTTTGCTCGGATTGACAGTTGTTGCTCTCTTGGCGGGGATCGTTTTGCCTAGCCTGGACAGCACCGCCAACGCAAGACAATTTTATCCCAACTCATCCAGAAGGGGTACCGAAGCTTATATAGACGTCATTGCTCTCAGTGACTGGCTATATAACATAAACAACGGCGAGCAGGTATATTATATTGTTGAAGATGTCGACAACTATCTGTATGTTGTTCAGCTGTCGCGCGATCAGGTTGCGGCAATGTCGGCGCAAAGCAATTATTGGGAAGATGAAGAAGGATCAGCTCCCGCACCTTATCGCCTGTATGGCCTGGTACAAAAGCCTTCGGACGAGGTCGTCAAAGCAATTGCTCGGACAACTATGATGTCTACAGACGATTATTATCTGTATTTCGGAAATACATACCTCAACGCAACGTCTTCGTCTTTTGAAAACACAGGCAATATTGCTTTTGTCGTGGCGCTCTTTGCTGCAATTATCTTTCTGGTTTTGTTTTCGATAATCGGCGGACCCATGAAGACAAAGAAAAGCTGCATGACGCTGCTTGCCGAACTCGGCGAGCTCGACAATGCCGCGCATGAATTCAGCGATCCCAACAATATGGTTGTCGGAAAAGACAGAGCGCGTTTGTCGGGACGTTTTCTGTTCGGCAAAGGCACCGGCGCTGTTGTCCGATACGAAGATATAGACTGGTGCTATAAACGGACCGTCAGCAACAACGGCGCCGTCACCTCGTCGCTCATCGTAAATTCAAAAACACTTAAAAAGCGGACCCTATTTGCATTTCCGGGCCATGACAACGAGGGCTTGATACAGTACGTGATAGAGACGATAGCCGAGCGCAACCCGGCCGCCAGAATAGGCTACAGTGCCGAAAATATTCAAGCGAGCAAGAATAAGTGATCAAACACCAACTGCAATAAGCGTCGCCTGACACTTAATTCAGGTAAAATTAAATTTTGGAGGGTTTCTCGTGAAAAAATTACTGGCATTGATTGTTGTCCTTGTTGTGGCCCTAAGCTTTACAGCGTGCAACTTGCTTGGCGGTCCCGGAAAGGGCGGCGAGGACGATGACGACGGCACCGGCGCAAAAGCGAGCGTATTTTTCGAAATGATCGCCAGCGGAACGTATCACATCAAATATAAAATGCTTGCCGAAGAAACCGAATCGGAAATAGACCTTGAAGCGGAAATAGAGCAATTTGTCAAAGACGACATGACGGCTGTGATCATGGATATAGGCGGCATGACGATACGGTCAATCACGCGGGACGGCAAAGTCTACTCAATCTTTGATGATATGGAAATGATGATGGTATCGGATGCGACTGAGGACTCCACTTCGGATGAAAATCCTTTTTCTGGATTTGGCGGATTGTCGGGATCAATTCCATCAAGCATAGGCACAGATGAATTCAACGGCGAGATGCTTACCTACGCTGAATACAAAGAAGATGACGCGAGCATATTCATTTTCCTGCGCGGCAACACTTTGGTGGGAATGCGTATCGTATCGGGATCAACTAAAATTGATATGATAATTCTTTTGCTCGACCAAAACATCCCCGACAGCGTATTCGACATCCCCGACTATACAGAAATCGGAGCATAGGCGGCTTCGCCGTCTTAAAGGGCATCTTTACGGACTTAAACTAACAAGATATACAACAACCCCCAAACCTGTGGTTTGAGGGTTGTTTGTTGCTTAGATATTAGACACTAGACATTAGTTGTGCTTCGCACGTCCTTATTTGTACATTGCAATTTATAGTTTATTTATTGCTTGCCCTTTTCATGGGCGGAGCTTTTTTTGTTTGTCCTGTTTTTTTCGTCTGGTCAACGCTGCGTTTAAGCGCCTCCATCAAATCTATAATGTTATCGTGCTTTTCTTTCGCCGGCACGGTGATTTCGCGGTTTGCGATCTTGTCTTCAAGCAGCTGCTTGAGCTTGGCCTGATACTCGTCGCGGTAGGCTTCCGGTTCAAAAGGCGTGTCCATAGAATCGATCAAGGCTTTTGCCATCGACAGTTCGGCATTACTGACCTCGTGTTTTTGATAGCTTTTGGGTATCTCCTTGATCTCGTCGTTATAGAACATCGTCGTGACAACGATGCCCTCGTCGCGAGGGATGATGACCAAAAGGTTTTCGTGGCTGCCCATAACCGTCTTTCCGACAGCGACTTTTTGCTCCTCCATCAGCGCAAGACGAAGCAGTTCAAAAGCTTTGTCGCCGCCCGGTTCGGGCAGCACGTAATAGGATTTGTCGTAAAACACCGGGCTTATCTGGTCGAGGTTTGCGAAATGCAGAATCTGGATCGACTTTTCCTTTTCGGTCTTTATCTTCTCTATTTCTTCGTCGGTGACGGTCACATAGTGGTCCTTGTCGTACTGATAGCCCTTTATTATATCGCCGCCGCCTACTTCATTTCCGCAGTGCGCGCACGTTTTCTTGTATTTGATACGTCCGCCGTCCTTTTTGTGCAGCTGGTTGAAACTGATGTCGTTGTGCTGAACGGCGGTATACATAGCAACCGGTATCGCAACCATACCGAAAGAAATGACTGTTTTGTTCGCTATAGGCACTGCGCAGCCCTCCTGATGTCTTTATAGCTGATTAGCTATATGTCTTTATTATTGTTCCTTTTCGCATAAAAATTCATTTTGGCCGAACACTATTTATGAGGTAACACAATGATTTCTCTTTGGTCGAAAACCGCACACATACCCGACTTTGCCCCGCTAAACGGCAGCGCCAAAACCGACGTGCTGATCATCGGAGGTGGCATGGCCGGAATTTTGTGCGCCCACTTTTTGCAAAACGCGGGCGTAAAATACATTTTGGTCGAGGGCGGCAAAATAGGCGGCGGCGTCACCAAAAACACCACTGCCAAGATCACGTCCCAGCACGGCCTTATATATCAAAAACTGTTAAAATGCTCGGGCGCGGAAAAAGCAAAGAAGTATCTCGACGCAAACCAAAAAGCTATAGGCGAATACCGAAAGCTGTGCGCCGATATCGACTGCGATTTCGAGGACAAAGACGCCTACACCTACTCGTACGACGACCGCAGGGCTGTCGAGGACGAGCTTTCGGCGCTGGCAAAAATCGGATTCAATGCCGAATTCGCCGACAAAATCCCGCTTCCGTTCGAGATAGCCGGCGCGGTGAAGTTCCCGAGGCAGGCCCAGTTCCATCCGCTGAATTTTATCGCGGGCATCTCAAAGGGACTAAATATCTTCGAGCACACCTATGTGCGGGAACTCGCGCCGCACACCGCGGCCACAAACCGCGGCACAATCACCGCACAGCACATAATCGTCGCGACACATTTCCCTTTCCTAAACAAACACGGCGGGTATTTCCTCAAGATGAACCAGCACCGCTCCTACGCCATCGCTCTGAAAAGCGCGCCCGACGTCGGCGGAATGTATCGCGAAGAAAAGAAGGACGGGCTGTCGTTCCGCAACCACGGCGATGTGCTTATCGTGGGCGGCGGCGACCACAAGACGGGAAGGAGCGGCGGCAACTGGCGGGTGTTGCGGGACTTTGCCGCCGATGCGTATCCCGACGCATACGAGGAATTTTCGTGGGCGACCCAGGACTGCATAACATTGGACGGCGTTCCGTATATCGGGAAATACGGCAAATCTACTGAGGGTATGTATGTGGCGACCGGATTCAACAAATGGGGCATGACGTCGGCAATGGCGTCGGCAATGATATTGACTGATCTGATAACGGGCAGGAAAAACGAATACAGCGAAGTTTTTTCGCCCCAACGAAGCGTGATGAAGTCACGGCTGCT
>Ga0209737_10002912_pt1 | contig 11938 bp, 6 predicted proteins | sample TergutCu122P3_FD_187284 | JGI IMG/M metagenome (GOLD analysis project Ga0209737, IMG submission 187284) | Cubitermes ugandensis P3 segment gut microbial communities from Kakamega Forest, Kenya - Cu122 P3 (SPAdes) (version 2) | ecosystem: Host-associated > Arthropoda: Insects > Digestive system >... | reverse complement strand
CTTCCGATCTTGATATTATAAGTCATAATAGAGTATCAATAGACACTGAATTATCAAACATTACTTCGTTACGAGCATTTTTATGCAGCTACATTGCCGTTAGTGAAAAATTTACAGTACAGGTTGTTTGTCGTAATGTACAAATTCAAGCCATATTTCAGGTAACACCAAAACAGGAAGATATCCATTGAAGTTTTTACCTACATCACCGTATGGGTACGATAGCATCTCTAAGCAAAGCAACAATTAAGCCTAACCTACTCCTTGTAAAAATCAGGTAATACCACAAAAGAAAAACTTCAGTGTTTAGTGACGTTAGTTGGTTGGAAAAAACCTAACACTGTTTGCTTCATACGTAGTGAAAGCGTCTGTTTATGTTCATCTGACCTCACTGAAAGCGCCAGACTTGCGAACTGAAGTAATATGTTCGAGCAATGAAGAAGATTAAATTTGTCGTGTTGAGACAAAACAGGCTGACGAAGTCTTCTAGCACTATAACTCTGACAGCAGAACATATGCATGCCATATTTACCTGTCTGTGCTCTATACGATTTGTGCCACTTATCGATAAATATGTTGCGTGTGTGGCAAAAATGCGAGTGGGCCATATGGTCCTCAACACGCGGCTTAACGCGACCGACCTTATCAATTTTCTGCATGGCTGCTTCTTTGAACATTGAACATAAAACACGCAGCTACGGAAAAGTAAAATGGAAGACGTGTTCTAAGTACTGTTCAGGTTTTCCATACCTGCTATTTGAGATTTTTCACGTCTCATTGCCCTTACTTTTAATTTGTTAATGACAAAAAAACCAATTACAATTCGCACATCACAATTCATAGATTAGGAAATCATTTATAACTATACGTCTTTAAATATTCAACATAAAAACATGATTCAAATGTAGCCTATATTACAGTGTATTAACGAACAGGAAGTTCATGTTTATGGAACAGAGTTTGAAAAATTTCTTAAAGTTATACACAGGCTTGTCGTATGTTAGAGACACCTCTACCGACATCATCAGGTCTTCTGTCTGAAGACAGGTCCAGAACCTCTTCCAAAACAAGTTCTTCGGATAGTGCGATCTAGTGCTTCTTCTTTCAGCTTCCAGCATCTTCTAGTTTCCTTAAAGTCATTCAGTAGCTGCTTATGTTCCACTCCTCACCTTCCCGTTCCTTCTATCTTTCCTGTAACGACGGGTTCTAGACGGAAATTCCTACGCAACATGTAATCAATCCACTTAGCCTTCTTTCTTTTTTTGTATGTAGGATGTTCCTTTCCTCCTTGCCTCTGTGTAATATTCATTTATCACACGATCCGTCCAAATGATCTTTTCCACACTTCTCTAGGACTACATTTGAAAACTTCGGAAGTTTTCCTTACCTTCTTTACGAAGTATAAGTTGACACTGGCAGATATAAATAAAAATGAGTTTGTTCTGAAAAATATTGTTGTAGAGAGAGTACACTATAGTGTTGAGGTTTTTACAGCCTTTGGTGAAATTTTAAAGGTTTTGGAGTAAGACGTTATGTCTATTTGTAATTATTTACTAGCTTTTGGAGGAACTTGGGGCCTCCATCTTGGGGTGTTGAGCGCCCAGAGCAAGAGGACACCGAAAATACTGGAAATGATTAAGAAGAAATTCCTATTTCAGTAGATCTCTACAGTAAAACGCTGTTGATAACATTACCTAACATGACATCCGAGGAAGTGAAGGGTAAGAAATTCTTGGAACTAACGTGAGTGGGTGACAGAATTTCGCTGGAAGAAAAAATGCCATGAAGAGTTCTGAAGGCGTAGGAACAGATCGACAATTCTGTGTATTGGATTAGGCCTCACACGTGTTCTGAAAATATTTACTGTGAAATTAAACATGCTCTATTGGATTTAGTGTCTGTTTATTCTTCTTTACCTCGTGGCAGTTACGTTTGGTTTAATGAATGTGTCACCCGACTTAAATACTGTCGGATAAACGGGTCGTTAACAGTCTTGTTTAGCAAAGTTTTGTTTTTTTGTTCCCTCTACTTTACTTGCTCTTATATCTATATATTGTCTACTAATAATATACTTGACAGTCAGGAGCGCTCAGTTGCGTAAGTTATTGTCGCCTAGGCCACGTGCCTGGACGCCTCAAGGGAATCGTCTTTCGTTTCAGTGTAGGCGCAAACATTTTTCTGCTCTCTTGGATCTGGGGTGCACAGAGCTTCCTATACAGTGGACATGGGTTCTCTTTACCTAGGGCTAATGCGGCCAGGGTGTTTAGCTGAGCAGTAACCTGCATACAGTGCCGAGGTTAGGAATATCTGGCGCAAGACATCTACACTTTGATATTACTTATTGACGAGTTGCTGAATTACGCACAGTAGCATGTCTACCTTACGCACAGTAGCATGTCTACCTTACGCACAGTAGCATGTCTACATTTACGTCTCATCAGAATTAAAAGTGTTGACTTTAATCGCTCTTATCTTATCAACCATATTTGGCTGATTATTTTTATAAACGTAACTCGTATTTGTATTAGTTGGGAAATCTGTTAGTCACGCTTCTCCCATAATTATTCGTCAATTTTATAACTATGCATCATCTATAGCAACAGAATAAGAAAGGACTGTACTTAATTGGTAACCAAAAATTATATTATAGCCTGTTTGAGTGGCTGCGCGGTCTAAGATGTAGGTGTGCGGTCGCTCTCTGAGATTGTGGGTTCGAATCCCTTCGGGATATGGATTTTTGTCTGTTGCGAGTGTTGTGTATTATCAGGTAGAGGTTTCTGCGACGATCCAATCACTAGTCCAGAGGAGTCCTACCGACTGTGGTGCGTCGTTGTGTGTGATCTAGAAACCTCGTGAATGAGGAGGCCATGGCCCGCGTGTGGCCGCAGTGCCACGAGGATAGTATTATATTAACACTTTAGTAGATATATAGCACTGTAAAAGTATAATATCGAGAATAGTAACTGTGATAGTAAAATTAATCTTTTTCATCCGGGAGGTCAGAGATCGTTAAAAAAATATTGCGTGTTTTCAGTCTTCCACCACGATGTACATAATACCTTCATTTTTCTGGGATTTTACGAAGCATCGATTTTTTTTTTAACTGGTTGACACTTGACGATGGGATAGATTGTCCCGAAACGTCGGTAACATTCTACGCTGCGTAATATCCCAAAACACCGAAGATCTCAAAGAGTTAGATTATTTTTACCAATCTTTCTTAATCTATAAGGCAAATGCCAAGACATTTACTCATATTTGCACTGAGCCCATTATTAGCAGCTATATAATGCGAGCTAATGATAGAAATGTTCCATAATACATGCGTAAATACCAAAATAAAATCTTACAAAAAGAAAATTGATTCTCTCCTTCGAGTCTCCTTTATTTCGCTGGTTGGCCGTGTCAAAAAACATTTTCATAAGGCCCCAACGTATTAGTCGCTGGGCAACTGCGCAGTTCACTAAAGCGTTGTGTCAGCAGTCATGCTCAGAGTGATACTCAGCAGCCAGAAACGTCAATATTGTTCATTTTACCGCGATTATATCTGTGCACAATATAAATCGACAGCTTTATCACGTGCAAACGGAAAAGACAAGACAAATAGTACAGGAGGCTTACTGAGACATCAAACGAAGCAAATCGAAGCGGAAGGGAAAGAAATAACAGAGACAACACAGAATAATTTTTCGATACTTCCCGCAAAAAAGATTATACTAGTTTTGAATTGTTTGTTGTACTATAGTATGGGCAAATCCATTGGTTCAGACAAGGCCAGTGTTTTGTTCTTCTTCTTCACACCCACACGCGCTAAATTACTATCGAACCAACGCTCCTTGTTCATCAATGTTCCATTAATACCAGCGAATGTCACACGATGTGACATATAGTGACAATTTTTAGTTGAAAGATAAGTCACTGCAGTTCCAATTGCCTTTTCATTAAGTAGTAACTGAGACAGAGAAGGTCCCCCAAACGCTGTATTTAATTTCTGTATAACTTAAAATTTTATATACCCTCTAAATCATGTCGTATTACAATTATCTTAATTCAGAACAGGTTCCTTTTGGTACTTGTAGAACGAATTACTTCCACCCGGCAGGATTATCTTTTAAAAGCCGAAAAACGCAGAACTGTTTATGGCAGTGTTCTTAATTTAGGAAAATATCTTTTTTTTTACTGCTGTGTTCATAAGGGCCTGCAAATCGATTTCATCGTGTGCCAGGTTAATGTAATTCACAAAACTATGTCTTATGTTGAAGTTCCAATTTACTATCCTACATCTGAATCTATATCTACCAAGTTTTCTTCTTTCAGTTTTCCTTTCTTTACTGCCGGCAACCACAACAAAGTTTTATTAGTTTTGTCAATATACTACAACGGTATGAATTCCACCAAAATATACCAACAGTACATTTTTTATTTTATGTTTATGTATTTTTCTAAACCCTCCTGTTGATTCGAAATATTATTTTTTTGTAAACAAATAAAAAATAAAAAAATAACACATCATTATAACAGGTTAACATGTACTATATCCTGTTAATTAATATTACGCACAGAGGAACTTGTAAAGCCAGGATAGCTTCAGACGAGTTTAAATACCATTCAGGAGCAGAGATTATTAAGTTCTACCCGGCAATCGCACTGACTTTGTGTGCCAGTCATCTTTGTGTACATTTGGAAAATGGGATCTCTTACTCCGGTATACAGCGATACGGTCTTCGATCTGAACTGTCACCTCCTTCAATTGTAGAATTTAAGAACGTACTGAACTACATTTTCGTGTCTTACATCATTATAAATTATACGTACAAATTCACATGAACCGATAAAAATATTTTGCCAATAATTACAGAACATGTGAAATAATTTGAATAAGCCAACTGTTTATAGAATTCTTAACAATAAGAAAATGAACGAAAGAATAATTTGACAATGTTAAAATGACGAAAATTAAAACATGGAGTGCATAATTTATAAATAATATTCCTTCATGGTCCTAAGTCTTTCTACCCTTCACGGCTCTTCTTAAAACGCACGCCCTATGTTAGCACGTCAGCAGTTGCAAGTTGTTATATTTAGTAATTTTACATGATGAGAAGAACTTCGTACGATTACTTTCATTATCCTAAAATTTCAAGTGACCTAACAGTATAAGGTGCATTGTAAGAACAAGAATAATTAATAATTCAGAAGTTCTAATGATACTGTCGCAAATTTATATTCCCCTGAAAGACTCACGTACCTTTGGCAGTTATGTGGAAGTGCCAACCTAATTAAAGCTAATTGAACTTCTTCCACTCACAAAGGAGGTTTCGATTTTGGGATGAAGGGTTATTAGTTTCGTTTACTTTAATTGTAGTGCCTTGAGCTTTTACGCGTATGTAACGTAAGATCGCTTCTTCGGGTTATGCACAAACTACTGATTGGAATGAAAATACAAACCTACCACATAAGACCTATTAGTATATTACACTTGCTTTGTTTCTCGTGGGCGGAATATTTGTGAAGAAGTACAAAACCAAACATTAAAAAAGTAGGTACCTCCCGCGGGAATTGTGGATATGCACGAACAATTAAATGCTAATACATGAGCGTTTTTGATTAGTAGTAGAGGATTTAAAAATCCTTTCTGTTTTGACAGTTGCGTAAATTAGAATATACCCAGGAATATAAATAAATAAACAATAAAATAAATAAATATATTATACCGAATTTCATAAAGTGTATAATAAGTATTATTCTAATGTAATATGTTTCCACGTGCCAAGCAACATTTTCAATAGATTTTAATAATTCCTTGCATAAAGACGGTTAATTGCTTACAAAAAATGCAAATTGCAAGATAGTAGGATTGCAGTGAGGAGGTTTCTGCTGCCAGGAGTGAGATTGATACGACTACTAATGATGGTGATTTTAATAGTGGTAACAATATAAGTAATAATAACAATTCAATTCTGATTGTTTAGCTTGCTCATTTAACAGCGTAACGCCAAATAATATATCAGGCATAATATAAATATAAAAAAATTCACATGAAGACACGCACACACAAACACACACACACACACAAACATACACACAGGCAAACAACCCAACATAAGAAACAAAAAAATTAGATTTATAGCAGATTCAGCACCTAAACTCAATTTTCAAACATTATTGCCAAACAATTAGCCGATCCTTGTGGCCACGAAGTCTAAGGCGTGGGTCTGCGGCCTCTCGCTTGCTGGGATTGTGGTTTCGAATTCCGCCGGTGGTATGGATGTCTCTTGTGACTGTTGTGTGGTGTCATGTGAAGGTCTCGGCTTCGGGCAGATCACTCGTCAAGAGGAGTCCTACCGAGTGTGTTGTGTCTAAATGAATGCGATAGTGAAACCTCCATATTGAGTAGGTCCTGACCCAGTAGGGAATTTTGCGTCATGGGGAAAAATTGCTTACAGATTGGTTATATATAACATGAACATTAAGTGCAAACAACATAATCAAATTAGTTAAAAAAAACCTAACTAAATTAAAATAACGTTTCACACGAAACTGAAGAGTAAAATAAATTTAATAGTCCTGATTTACTTAGTAAAGCAGCCAAATCTAACAAAATGTTCCTTTCCCTACGGAAAGTTTTCATAACAATAGTGGTACAAAATTAATGTCGTAATATAGTCTATCCAAGGGAAGTGGTCCTGAGATATGGATTTAGTATACTGACAGAAAAAGAAAGATAAGTTGACTTTAAGTTTTGGAACTGATGTATTTATATATACTCGTATATTGATCAACTGACGGATCTAGGCTTTTTTCAGTTATGTTACTTTCGGTAGTGTTGTTTATTTCGATGTATCTCATCAAATTAAAATGTAAACACATTATTTTTACTTAATACATTTCTTATGAATTAGATGAGTGTTACGAGAAAATGCAACAGATTTATTTGAAAATAATCGGGTTCGAATGTGGACTGGTGCATCGGCTTTTGTAATTGAAGTTTGTTTAATTTTTCTTCTTAATTACTTTATTAAATGTTGACATACTGCGTTCCAGCAAACCACCGCAAATACATTTAAGTTCCGTCCAGTCTAAATACGTAATTAAAAAAAAATCCACGTCACATTAATAACTTTAAAGTTAATAACAAGAAAAATTACTTCCCTAATGCTTAAGAACAACACCTGAAGGCACATAAAGTGTATAAAAAAAATTCTTTCCTTCTTCTTTTCCGGTAGGCTGTCCTCATTCACCTCAGGTTTATGCTGGTTCAGTGCTTTAATAATGGGCTGGGATAGTGTGGTAGGTATAAAGAGTCGCTACGTGCTGGACGGTACGTGTTCGAAACCCGGTGTTTACGACATTCTCCGCACTCGCCCAGAGCTTCACGCAGATTAGGTACAGGATTTATTTCCCGGAGTTAATCGATCGGGACGTGAGATTGGCCACACACCTCCATCTAGTGCCGACATTAAAGAAAGAGTAGAGTTATATCTCTACTCCCTCTCTGTGCCCTCATAACCTGTTCTATGCTGATGTTGCTTATATTGTAATTCTTAGTCACGCGGTTAGGTACTTTGACTTCGAGCTGTATAATAAAATACAATTAACTACAACTCCTTAAGGAATTCAAGTTTTATATCTGTCTGAACAGTATTTAGAGGTTTATTTTATATCTCACCGAAAACCTAATACATGTGCATTAGAAATATCAAATTTTTAATGTCAGATGTGGATATGATTTTTGTTTGCTTAGAGAATCACGCGAAACTTGCACAAATTTCAGATTTATTCAAGTATTAAAATAGATAGTATTGGTATGTATACCAAACCAGTTCTGTAAAGTATCGCGAACTCAGCAACCATAATTTCGTCGATTATTCACTTCAGCACCACCCGGAATCTTCAAAGTTATGGGAGTGAGTTGATGCTGGTCTCTCTGGAGAATGCCGAGAATTGGTACCCGGTAAAAAAGCGTCGTAAAATAACATGCGAATCTAAAGCAATACCACTTTAAGAAACTGCCAGTAGTTCCACGCACTCTAAGGATGATATTGTTACTTTTATCCACACGCAATGTGTATCAAAAGCAGGAGCCAACGACAATATTGAATTTCAATCTCCTCTCTGAAAGACACGACTGACACGCAATATGACAAAGTAAACGTAACAAGAAGACGATATTCAACAGCTGCTATCAACCGGCAAATTTATATTGAATATAGATTTCTTGATATAATGAATACATATACGAAGATGTGGCGTATATCTGTGGAGCGGGAACGTCAGTTGAATACAAAATCACCTAACATTAAACATGGATGCCCACGTAGGAGTGGTGTACGGGTTATTGTGGTTCCCGAAGTGAGGGAAAACGGGAATCGCTTAGCGTACGTAAAGTGGATGACTATTCCCTTGACGATCGGAGCGGTGTCGCGGCGGCAGTCTTCGTCTCAATATCGCTTCACATTCACTTTCAGAGCAATGGATGGTACAGTACAGTCACTACAAAAACTATGTTAAATTTAGCATCTAAGTACATTTCCTTCCAGTCTTCACTAAGATAGTTCAAGAATGAAAACTACGTGTAAATCACCTAGTGATGATATCTGAAGATTTGGATTTTGTAAACGTTGAAAATGAAATTCTAAAATTGCCTATATTTTACGATAAGAAATGTAACTAAAAGTCAAATTTCAGGTTGCAGGAGACGGAAAATCTTGTAGCCTGCCACTGGATACGTTTATCAGACAGGAATTTTCATTTCACATTTTCACAGTATTTCTCCCCAAGAATTTAACTAAATGTTTAAATCCCAGTGTAAAATATTTACCACTTGCTTTACCATCAAGAAATACTGCAATTTGTTACAGAGTGTGTTTATGTGTTTCGTAATATTCTGTTAATAAACACCGTTTGTTACCAGAAGTATATTTCACTTCTGGTTCTATTGTAAACACAACAGGGATAAATTACCGTAAGACCACACAATTCCCTAAACAGCTATAACAAATCTGCCTTCTTATTGGAAATGAAATGTGCTGTCTGTAGGTTGGATGTAAAGGATCATATATAAATTATATTAACTTCACTCTTCGAGTTTGTGTGCCTCACGTTGCATCCAAATGGCTCTTGCAGTACATTTTTACTCTTCTATTAAATGCAGTTTCTCTCATTACTACCACAGGTTCTCTTTTTCTTCTACTTATATTCCTATCCGTAAAATTTCAAAGGGTAAAGTACGTCATAATGCAATTAAATAATAAATACTACTACTACTACTACTACTACTAGTCCTTCCTGATAAATTAATGATCCATCTCAGTTTTATCCATCTAGCCGTTTGGAAGCCTTTCATTATCGTTTAATCGTATGTGTTTGCTTGTTGAAAATGGATTTAATTATGTTAGCACCTACTGCCTAAACGCGACGAAGAATATGATGTAAGTGTGTATGTGTGTGTGTGTGTGTGTGTGTGAGAGAGAGAGAGAGAGAAAGCCAGTACAGAGTAACTTCATTATCTCCAGCTAATTGTGCCTGCCTCAAATTAATATGAAAAATCGTAAACTTCCCGAGATTAAACAAGGGTGTAGTTACCAGTAATGAGGCTGCAGTTTTTAAAACCAGACAGAAAGAAGGTGTTGAAAGACAACAGGCTGTACAGGTACACATTTTCAGTTTCGTATGAAGGTGCAGATAGATAACGATGCAGGTGTCTGTAAAGCGCGGAAGTTAAAATAAGAATATAAGACTGAAATTCAAATGAAACTTTTCTGTTGAGACCCAAGTAAATTTATTTGGCTGTCACAGCATACATTAGTATTTTACTACACATCAAATACATTTGTTTAGTAATGTATATTGTTCAAGTTATACTACTTATTCTGCGTATTATTTATTTAATATAATCCAAATTACCTCCCAATAAAAATATTGTTTTGCCAGGTTTAAACTTTCATACTCTCGATTTTGCTCACGACTTTCCATATTGTTTTCAGCGTAAAGCCCCTTACCCATAAAGTTTGCTTACATGTTCAATTTCGTAATCTTACTAAAAGTTTTTTCTTGCTTGTTATTTCTTCATTATAAGTAAACATTTATTTTTTAAACATTTTTCATTCCATCTTTGTGTCTCTTCGCATATCAAGATTATATGCATCTCAGTCTGTTCTTATTTACAAAGGTCCACACTACATTTTCTACGCTCTCACTTATCTCCACTTCCAGATTCCCATTCTAAACTATATTCTCACACTTTTTTTCCATATTAGACCAATACATATATATATATATTTTTTTCTTCCCCACACTTGTTTCATATAACATAACACAAAACATTGTACCTCAAATTGACTCAACCAGCCCGATGCTGATAATGCAGGAAGTCAGACCCGCTTCGGCGCCCAGAATAAGCTGCAACGTGTTCTGGAGTTGAAGTTCACAAAGTTCTTCGAAATTAAATTGACATGCGAATAGAATTTGAGACACAGTAAAGACATTCTACAGTAAGAAACACTCTATTGTGTAAGGAAACGAGTATCGGGTGTCTGCACAGAAAAAGACCGCTTTTAAGGAGAGTGTGACTGACGATAGCTCGCACGGTCGTGGCTCCCTTCTGAAAAATGGAGCCGAAGGAAGACTGCGACATCAGGACGGACGGTGTCACAGATCGCAAAATGTTGTCTTTCTTACGAGTCAATTCGAGTATAAAAGAGGAAGAATAAAAATAGGCTCGAACATCTCCGTTTGCAGCTCGTCTAGATGATAAGCCCCAATATAAAGCAGAGTATGTATATTTTACCTCCTTCAGCAGCCTCTTTTTAAGGCGTCTCCATTGGCGAAAACTTCGAAAGAGTCCCGGTGTTCCTGCTTGATAGTAACTTGCAAAGGCTATGATAGAAAGCAGTCATTGACGGGTATCGTGCAGTATTCTTCTATTTGCCTGTCGGGATACCACTAAATCTCATTTACGATGGTCGTTGTCCCGGTGGAGATTAAAAAGAAGCACCTAAATTTAGAAGTCAGAAGCGTGATCACCGCGTCCTTTTTCTCGCTAGTGTTTCAAGTTCTGTCCCTACCAAAAATCTACATGTAATCCTTTATCCAACATCTGTGCTGTATTTAACCTTCAAAGGATGTGAACACACAATTTTACAGGACGTCACAAAACACAGAATGTTCCGAAACTACACTGTTTGTTATGGATAAACAGCAGTAATTATTACGGCATGTTGCGTAGTCTGAGACTGGGTTGGAATTCTGGCATTTATACACATATTCACAGCTTTTCAGATTCTTCATTTTTTTAATTTTCGTTCTTATATCCCATTCGTCAGCCAAAATAATATGACAAAAAGTTAATAACAATATATTATAAATTATATACAACTGAGTAGCGAACAAAAGAAGAAACAAACGAACTAACTCCATACATTGCAGTAATTCTTAAGGACCTGCGTAGTGTTCAAGAAACTGCTCAGTACTTTTGGAAATGCAAGGTTGATTCGAATAGATAATCGAAAACCAAAAATCTGAATATGATTGAGGGGCACAAAGTTTTGTACAGCGGTGTTTTGTAGCTGATGTTGTAGTTGGTACAACCCATTCTGTAGTGGTAATAATCCATACACAATTGTTAAAACACTGCAGCAGGTAAAAGACTATTGCTAAATTAATCTATTTTTAAGTTGCCAACACTTTTCAGTTCTTCGATGAGAAAATCGTCTCAGATGGCTCAATGAAGAGCTAAGCCTATAGTAATCAATAAAGATAGCAGTACCGAGTAACACTTTTAAAAGTTTATGTAATGAGTTTTGATGTCATTGCTCAGTTAATTAATTCGGATTATTGGGATAGTCCTACAAGTTACGAGGGTTGGAACTTTAATAGTGGCAACGATTTATTTACAACTGATACAAAATAGATACATGTTTCGAAGTTTTACTGTCCT
>Ga0209737_10002911_pt1 | contig 11939 bp, 29 predicted proteins | sample TergutCu122P3_FD_187284 | JGI IMG/M metagenome (GOLD analysis project Ga0209737, IMG submission 187284) | Cubitermes ugandensis P3 segment gut microbial communities from Kakamega Forest, Kenya - Cu122 P3 (SPAdes) (version 2) | ecosystem: Host-associated > Arthropoda: Insects > Digestive system... | reverse complement strand
CAAGACTTGTTGCTACTGCATTTATTCCAAATCCCGAAAATAAACCAGAGGTAAATCACATTGATGGAAATAAATTAAACAATAATATTTCTAATCTTGAATGGACTACAAAAAGCGAAAACGCTATACACGCTTTTAAAAATGGACTAAGAAAAACTAATTTTAAGCCTAAGCGTGGAGTAATAAATAATTTTAGCAAATTAACAGAAGAAGATGTAAAATATATTAGAAAAAATTACATAAAACATAATGGAAAATCATCAAATTCAAGAGAACTTGCAAATTTATTTAATGTTACTATTGTGAATATAAACCATATTGTTAATAGAAAAACGTGGAAATACATAAATGATTAAGTTATAAATATATAAAAACAAGTTAAATACATTTAGTGGTAGGTAGCGGTCACGTTTAAAGCAGATATTTACCCGTAAGGGTTAATATAAAACAAGCGTTGAAAAGACCGTAAGTACCGACACTACTTGCGGTCTTTAGCTTGTTAAAGAGAGGTTTCCAATGGCACGTAAATCATTTTCAATACATGAAGATTTTTATAAACATCTTACAAAATTAAGCACAGAACAAATGGGAGATATATTTTATAAATTGATAGATTGGGCGAGTGATGGTGAAGCTACTAGTCTTAATATTACACTTGACCCAATGTGTGAAATGCTTTACGAATTAATAACAGAACAGATTAATAGATTTGATAATTATAGTTTAATTCAATCCGAAAAAGGCAAAAAAGGTGGTGCTCCTAAAGGAAATCAAAATGCAAGAAAACAAGCAAAAACAAGCAAAAACAAGCAAAAACAAGCAAAGGTTGATTTAAAACAAGCTAAAACAACCCCCATAACCGTAACCAACACCATATCCGATACCGTATCCATATCCGATACCAACAATAATATTATTGATGAAAATGAAATTTCAAAAATAATGTCAAAATATATGGATATGTTTGGGAATTTTCCTAGTCCAGATATTCATGCAAAATTGTTAGGATTTTTAGATTATATGGATTGTGAAGTAATATTAAATGCTTTTGATATTTCAATTTCAGAGAATGTTAAAAAGTGGAGTTATATAAAAAAGATACTTGAAAATTATAAGAGTAGCGGAATAATAACAAAATCGGATGTTATTGCCGATATGGAGCAATTTGAGCGAAGAAAATCAAACAATAATAGTACATCATTTATGGATATAGATACTACAGGTTGGGAAAGTGAGGAATTATTTTGAACGTTGAAGAAACTAAAAAAATACTTACTGTATTGGAAACCGCATATTCTGATTTTTATAAAAATTCTAAAAGCAAAAATAGTGTGCTTAGACTTTGGTATATGACTCTTAGAGAATTTGCATATGAACAATGCAATAATGCGGTTTTGTCGTTAATTAAAGAAAGTCCATATCCGCCGAAAATAAGCGATATTATCATCCGGATAAAACCACAAAAAGCATTAAATCAAGGTGTTGATATACATACTAGAAAAATGTTAGAATGGTACGAAAATCACAAAGCGGATTTACATAGTCGAGGTTTAAAAACAGCGGTTGAGTTTAAAAATGAGGGAAAGTCTTATTTAGATTACTTTGCACAGTTTGAGGTATAATTATGAAAGATAATATAACAGTAAGTGGTTGGGTTTATAATTATAAATTGCCTGATATAAAATTAGAATATTTATCACATTTAACTATAGATGAATGGATGGCTTATGATATATATTTAAGGAAAAGAGGATTCTATACTGAAATGACTTTAAATATATTTGACTATAAATCTATTTCTATGAATTTTACTAAAAGTAAATATGATGATTTATTAGAAAAAATATATAAAGAAAATACTCTAAGAGAAAATGAAAAACTAAAAGAGGTTTCATTATGAGCATAAATAAGGAATACGGAAAGTTTGAATTAACTTGTGACATATGTTTTTATGTCATTGGTTTTGATAGCTTCGATGACGCGAGAGTGGGTAAATATAAATACGATTGGATAAGCAGAAAAAACGAAAATGACGAGTGGGAAGATGTTTGTCCGGCTTGTCAATTGTTGGAGGGGAAATAATGCTACAACACAAACGAATGATTGACAAATTTGGAAGATACCACTTGCAAGAAGCCTGTAAACATTGTAGTAATTTTCAGATCTGGAATTATCGGGGTAAAAAGTATTTTAAATGTGAGCGATATGGTTTATCGCACAGCATATCTACAGATTGGAGAGCGAACTGGCAAGCGTGCGGAATGTTTAATGTACCGTTGCCATGTGGAGAAAGACCGTTGATTGAATATTCAAAAGTTAAAAAAGAAAGTGTAGTTTTAGAAAATCAGACAAGTTTATTTGACGCGTGTCAGTTGCCGGAGGTGGGTAATGGTTAACCTTATTGCATGTAAATATTGTGGCAAGTTTTATGATGAAAATAGTCATGCAGCAAGTTTTTTTCATTTGGGATGTGCTGTAATTGCAGGATATGAAAATGGAACAAATATATTAAACTTAGAAAAAGAGTTAATTACAAGAGTTAAAATTGCTACAGGACAAATATTGAAAGTAGGTATAGATGATGGATAAGAGTTGTGAGAATTGTAATAAAGAGTATTGTACGTTTATAACGTATAGGCTTGTTATAGACTACATAAAAAGGAATCAATGCATTAAATATTATCATTACGGTTGGAAACATAAAGCGTTAGCGGAAACTGAGAGGGGTGAGAATAATGATACTTAAAATAGAGTCAATGGACGGTGTGCTGAAACAAGTGCAATCATTGATATTAAATGACTATAGCGTAAAAGTGACACCTGTGTATGAGGATTCATGCTTTAAGCGGATTAAAACTTTTGAATTAGTGATTGAGCCAACATTACGGAAAGAGGATTAAACTATATGAAAGCGTATATTGAAATTGAAATGCCTGAGTCGTGTGTTGATTGTCCGATATCGGGGTACTCTGGATTGTTTGAAAGAAATTGCCAATTAGTAAATGATGAAGTTTCAATAGCGGTATGGGATGAAAAAGTAGGCGCAAACTTTCCTGAGGGTTACATATTTGAGCGACATCCAAAATGCCCGATTAAACCGCAATACAAACTGATTTGTGCGGATGAATTGATTGAGCGGATAAAACGAAAAGCTAAAGACTATTCTTTAACTATGGATTACGGAATGAAAATGCGTAGAGCATTAAATTCAATAATCAACATGGTAGAAGAAATGGTTGCAGAGCAGAAAGGGGAAACCTTATGAAAAAAAATAATGGAATGTTATATTATTTTGTTTCCGCATTTATTGTTGGTGCATTGATTGCCATAGCTTTTTCAATGGGGATTTTGCACAGTAACACAATCGACAAAATAGAAGAAAACAGTTGTAAATGCGTTTGCATGGAGGTGATTGAAGAATGATAGATTTATTAAACATTGAAAACATAAAATTTGCTGTAGGTGTTGTTCTTGCGACATTAGTTTTATTAGGACTTATTATGCTGTGTACGGTTGTTTTAACATGGTGTCATAACTATGTTATATTAAACAGTTTGAGCGAACTGTGTGTTTATGAGGTGCGGAATGAGGATTAACGATTTAAACGAACTTCCGGCACACATGCAAGAGCAGGTTAAAAAGCAGATTGCTAAAAGTGAAATAAGACAAATTGCAGACAATTTTCAGAAAGAAAAGCGTAATAAGTACGGCAACGAAAAAACGGATGGTTACGATTCTAAAAAGGAAAAACGCAAACACGAAGAATTGTTAATGCTTGAAAAAAAAGGACTCATAAAAAATTTAAAAACGCAAGTTCCTTTTGTTTTGATTCCGTCACAGAAAGATGAATCCGGGAAAATAATAGAACGCTCAGTTAAATATATTGCAGATTTTGTTTACGAAGTAGATGGTATAACAAATATTTTAGATGTTAAATCAGATCCAACGCGGAAAAATTCAACGTATATTATCAAGCGAAAACTCATGCTATATGTGCATGGGATTAGAATAATTGAGGTGTGAAATGGCAATAAACTATAACCAACTATATGAAGATAAAACGAATTTGGAAAATATGTTAAGCGAGGCATTAACAAATATTGCCAACGAATATGATGTAAGCGATATTAATATTGAATTAGACATTGCCTCTAATAGAATTTTAGGTGTTAAATTAATACATAAAGTTGATGTTGAAATTAAAATAGAAATTTAGGCAAAAAAAATAACCCCCGAAAGTCCGTAGACTCTCGGGGGTTTTGTTGTGATTACTCTTTCATGTTTTGCACTGAAATAATCATTGAAGATTCGGCAAGGGTTTTCATACTGCACATTTCGGATGATTCGCAGTACCAAGCGCAGTTAGTATTACAGTAATTATTAAGTAAAGGACACCATTTAAGTTGTTTTAAATCTTCGGAACTCATTTATTCGTCCTCACTTTCGCATTCATCCTCAACGTAGCACATCATACAGCGTGGGGGTGTTTGATATCCGTCAAGTTCAAATTCGTCATATTCTGCGGAACTATAACCACATTGTTGACACGTCCAGTTGCTCATTTCTCCATATCCTTTCTATTTTGTACTTATTTTTAGCTGTGCTTGCGTTTCTATAGTCCTGACGATAGATTATATACCGTAAACTAAAACGCAACACGGGCGATTCTGAGGGGTTTATTTTTCTTCACCTGATATATGCACTATTCCACGATATTGACCCAATCCCATTATATTTTTGCTTTCAATTTCGTAATTTCCGCCCTCGTGTTCACCTGATATTAATAGTCTGACTTCTAAGTCTGGCAAATAGCTTGAAAGTTCTCCGATTAATTCATATACAGTCATGCTGATACCTGCTTTCTTTTGTAGTTTTTGCATTGGTTGGTTGTATATACTATTTGCCTGATTTTATGCCAGTTTGAATTTGTGCTTAGTTCTTCGCAAAGTGTAAAGGTTTCGTCTAAACGCTTGTCATATGTTTCCCAAAGGTAATCGCAAGAATCACATATAAAATTTCCATTCGGTCTGTTTTGATTCGATATTTGCTTTTTAACCTGACTTTGATACTCTTTTGGGAGTTCTGATATTTTAGTTTTCATTGTTAAACATCCCCTTGATTGTAATTTCGGCTTGCTCTAAAGTATCAATTACTGCGTTTACGTTCTTAAATACTGGTATTTTTGACGGTGGATTATTACCATCTGTATTATTTTGTACCAACGGTGTGACTTCGTTTATAAATCGTTGACATATTTCGTTTAAGCGTTTATTGCGTTCTTCCAACGCTTGATATTCTTCTTTAAATGTCATTTTTAAACCTCACTTTCTGATTTGATACACTCGAAACAACACCATTCATCCCAAAAATTTGAATTTATCATTTCGTCTATTAAATCGGTATATTGTCCTTGATTTTCGGTGAAGTCATCACCGCATTTTGCACAGGTGCAGTCGTTTTCAGCCGGATAATAACGTTCCGGTGGTAATTGAATTGACATATAGTTTAAAAGTCCGACAGATTCCATGTTATTCCCTCCCCAAAATTAATGACCGGATATATTCCGTTATTTTTACATCCTTTAATTTATCTTCCAGTATTTGATATTCTTCGCTTCCATATTTAAACTGAAAGACATATCTTTTATAATTTTTCCGTTGCCATTCTGAAATGTATTTCGTATTTTGTGGCATTTAGCAATCCTCCTTTATAATTTCCTAAATTCAGTAGCGATAATTGACATTTTTTCATAATCGCTTATTAATGTAATAATTTGTTCCGGCGTTAATTCAGTTGACTCATAATCATTAAGTAATTGTTTTGCTTCCTCGTACCATTGTCGGCTAATGCCTATCATTGCGCCGCATTCATCAATTTGTTGTACTGCATGGTCTGCTTCACTTAATTTAAACATAATCGTGCCACCTCAATCCCGGTCCGCAAATTGTATTTCATGCAAAATGCTTTATATTCGTTTTCGCTTATACTGTCTGACAAATAGTCATACATAATTTCCCTTGCTTCCAATGTTTCTGCTGATAATGAATATGGTTTATTGATTTTGGGTTTTAGGTCTGGGATTAATTTTCCGTTTTTTCTGATTCCGTTTACTGATAAAAAGTCTTGCATTGCTAATTCTGCTATTATTTTTTCGATTGCCTTAATGTTTTTCATAGCGTTATACTCCTTAATTTTAGTTTTTTGTTAGTTTGCTAGGCTTATGTTGATTTGCGTAAATTGTGATATTTCGCTTGAAACGTTGTTTATTTTGTCGTTTACAAATTCTCTCATGCAATCTTCGCATAAATGGCGGGGATTTGCATGCTCCGTTGATACCATGAATTTTGACAACTTTTCTCGACATTCAAAACAGTTCATTTTTTTATATATCCTTCCATTTTTATTTTTTGAGTTTACTCACTCATATCATGCTATAACCGTTTCTACTCAGCTATTGCCGACCGTTTAAGTTATAGCAATCTATCAGGGAATAAAGGGTTATAAATTGTTCAACAAGTCAATTCTTATTAACTTGTTTACTTGGTCGCCTGTATAATGGACAAAACGCCCACGCCCTATCAGTGGTAAATTACCTTGTTTTACGTTCGGTTTATACGGTAATTCATAAACAGGGAACATATAAAATTGCCCTTGTGCTTGGCTGTAATGAGGTTGATATACTTTGTCATAGGTTACTATATACTTTTTGTTGTTATACGCTTTTTCTATATTGTGACTTGTTTTGCTTGTGTCTACTCTGATTCTTCTTGCGTCCATTTTTCCGTCCATCCTTTATTTTTTATTTATGCTAAAAGCACAATACAGAGCGGGTAATTTTTACGCCACTTTATAACAAAAATGGTCGATTGCTTCATAGTCTTTTGACTCATACAGTCTTTTCGCTTCTTCCAATTCCCACGGATATAATAAACGCTTTACTCTTTTTGATTTTCCGTTTACTGTTTTTATAAAACTAATTCCGCTTGTTAAAATTTCCATTTTTCTAATATCGTTCATTGTAAAACCAACTTTCTATAATTTAATGTTCCGCTCTGTATTCTACCTTTAGCGGTAGAAGTTGCGTTCGGTGTCCTACGGCTGCTTGCCGCGCTACTGATACCATCTTAGCCCGAACCGCTATTTACTTGTCAAGGTACGTTGTCTTGTATGTTCACATAATAGCATATGTATACTTATATGTCAATAGCTATTTTACATGTTTGGATATACTCACAAATTTATTGTAATATATGTTCACATAATATGTTAATATTTACTTTACTTGACAACATCTAGTGGTATGTGCTATGGTAATAACACTATTTTAAAGTAGGTGATTACATGGCTAAAGATAAAAAAGAAGTCGGACGACCGCGCATTTTCCAAACGCCGGATGACTTATTATCTGCATGGGAAATATATAAAAACTACTGTGATAACAAGACTTCCATAAAAACGGAATTTAGCAATAAAATATCAGACTTTATAACTAAGGAAATTCCAACGCCCATTACATATACAATCGAAGGCTTCGCGGTTTATAATAAAATGGACAGAACTACATTCTACGATACCTATGTCAATAATGACTCTGCTAGTAATGTTAATCATAATGGCGCGTTTTCCCACGTAGCTTCACGCATGCGCGATGAGTGTATCGTTGACATAAGAACGAAGTTAGATTCTGGTATCATTGATACTAAGCTAGCTAACCTGTACTTAGGTCGCTATAAAGACCTGTACAGCTTGCCCAAGGTCGCCACTGATGACTCACAAGAACAGTTGCTAAACAGACTCGATACCGTGCTTGAAAAGTTGGGCGGTAACATATGAGTTGCGGTGACTGCATCGTGTGCAACGTCCTATGCGGTGCTATCTGTACAGGCTAGCAGTGTTGCTCATGTATAAATTAGTAGTTTGTACTTTAGTTATTTGTGAATGAGTAAAGCTATAAGCCACGGCAAGGCTTGAATGACCGCCGTGGCTTTATTCTTTTTTCCTTGTTTGGCAAACGTCACGGTCAGCAGTTGTTGTTTGCTGAAGTGTTGCGATTCGAGACACAAGGCTATCATATCCGGCTATCAAACGTCACCGCAGTCGGTTAGATAGCATGACCGGGGGTATACCCGCTTTTTTGGGGAATCCCTGTGCGCCCCCTCACATATATTTTACATAATGATGTTGAAAAATTTTGAAATAAGTGATATGCTAATAAATAATAAGACCGCTCGCACCTCTCGTAGAAGTGTAACAGAGCGGATATTTTTTTTGTTATAATGCGGTGTGAGATTTTCGTAAAAATATATTGCAATAGTCGTGACTATTTGGTATAGTGGAAAGTACATATAGATAAGACATAAAGAGAACGATTTTTGATGAAGTGTGATAAAGCGTTATGGCACAATGGTTTGAGGGAGATTTTTAGAGTCCTTAAAGGTGTCATAGGCTATGAAACCAATAGGTGTCATTAGCTGTGACACCATTCGTAAGTACAAACCACAATATATAGTGTTTATAAGAGGGGAAAAGCACAATGAAAGAAATAATAGTTGGTGGGGAAAAAACGTTAAAAAATATGATTACTCATAGGACATATGAGGAGCGTGAAGCTGAGTTAAAAGAGATAGAGCGGTTAAAGGAATTGGAGCGTAAGCGCATAAAAAAGAGTCCGTATCAAAATTATGTGCAGTATAATTTAAAGCAGACTGAAAATATGATTTGGTTGATTGATAAGTCACCAACTGCGGCGAAATTATTGTTGTTTATAATTGACAAGATGGATAAGAAAAATGCTTTAGTTTGCTCTAATCAAGTATTGATGGAGCAGTTTAATATCAGCAAGAGTACTGTGATAAGGAATATAAAATTACTTGAAAATCATAAATTCATAAAAATAGCTAAATCGGGAACTACTAATGTGTATCATATTAATAGTTCTTTATTTTGGAAAAACACCGGAAATAAAAAGTGGCAAGCGCAGCTTAGTGCGGAGGTTGTTATCACTTCAAGTGAGCAATCAAAAGAATTACAAGAAGAAATTATTGGAGGATATGGAAATGACACGCGAGGAATTTGAGGATTTAAAGGCAAAATATGATTTGAGCGATTCTGATGGTTCGCCAGTGCGTCCGTTAAAAGATGATTTAATAAATCTATTTGACATAATCGAAAACGGATTCGAGGACGAAGATGATGTAATTGACTATTGCATTTGTGATGAGTTGATGTACCAAAATGCTTACTTAGATGGCAAAGTTGACGCTTTGGAATCAGCACTTAAACTTTTTAAAGATTGCATTTCCTGTGACAATACTGAGGATTGATTATGTGGAATCCACATCAAAAATATTTTTTTGAAAATGCTACAAAAAGATATAATTTCGCAATCGGAGCTCGGAGAAGTGGAAAAACATTTCCGAGCTATTACTATATCCCAAAAATATTCAGAGCGGTAAAAGATGAATCCGGTCTGAAAGTTATTTTAGGCACAACTAAGGGAACTTTGACTAGAAACCTTATTGAGCCTTTGCAAAATATTTGGGGAACTGGACTTGTCGGAAACATAAATTCTGAAAACATTTGTACTATGTTTGGAATGAAAGTTCATTGTTTGGGTACAGATAATGTAAAACGTGTAGACCAGATAAGAGGTTCAAGTATTGCAAGGGTTGCATGGGATGAAATTGTAACCGGACATAAAGATGTATGGGAAATGGTAAAAACAAGCCTAGACCAACCATATTCAAGGCTTTACGGTACGGGAAACCCCGATTCTCCAATACACCACATATACGAATTTATAAATGACCCTAATAATGCTAACGATGTATTTTATCAGCAATATTCTTTGTACGATAACCCAAAATTAGACCCATCTGTAATAATAGCGTTTGAAAATGCTTATCCAATAGGTTCAGTTTGGCACTCTCGTTTAGTGCTTGGTGAATGGGTAAGGGCACAAGGTGTAATTTATTCATGCTTTATTGCAAGCAACATTAATAATGGCGGTCACTTAATTAATGACAAACAGATTCCAGAGGGTAGGGAATATGTATGTTCTATTGACTATGGTATAAGCAATAATACTGTAGCTTTATTATGGCGAGTTGTTAAAGGTAAAGCATATTTGATAAAATGGTACATTCACAGTGGCAGAAATTTAGCCATACAAGAATTTGGCGATAATACTGAGGGCGGTCAATTAGACGAATCAATTCACGCTGAAAATATTGTAAAAATGATAAAATCTGTTGATGGAGCATTTCCAAATCTTACAATAATAGTTGACCCTGCTGCACCGGGTATGATTAGCCATTTAAAAAGAAATTACGGTTTAAATGCTAACGGTGCTGAAAATACGCTTGTAGGCAGACCGGGAAAACCCGGTGGGATTGAAAACACTTTTAGCGATTTTCACCATAAGCGAATATTTATACACGAAGAATGCAAACCATTGATAAAAGGACTTCAAACGTATTCATGGGATGATAAATTAGATGAAAACGGAAGAGAAAAGCCGATAAAAGAAAAAGACGATGAAGTTGACGCATTAAGATACTTTTGTCAGTCCTATTTGTATAGATATTATCCTGTGCGAATACCACATTTAACACAAAGTTAAAAATTAACCGTATAATCGTGACTATAAATCTTGACATGCAGTATTTTGTGTGTTATTTTGAATAAGATTACAAGATATTGCGCTGTAGGTGAAACTATGGGTTTAATCGGAAAGGCGATAGGCTTCATGCGAGGTTTACTTGGTCTTACCACATCAATTCAAGATGTTTTCCATGTTGCAATCGGTGTTTCGCCGCTAATGCTTACCAAACAATCTGAATGGCAAGCAATAATAGCAGGTCAAGCGCATTGGAACAAATCTGACGTACCGAGTTTAAGGCTTGCCTTATCCGTAGCCACTGAAATAGCTTCAAGAGCGTCAACCGGATTGATTTCAGAAGTTTTGGGTTCTCCAAGAGCGGAATATATAAACGAACAATTTGAATCCGCAATGGAAAAACTTGACGATATATCACTTTCAATTTGTTCTTACGGTGAATGTATTGTAAAACCGTTTATCTCAGAAAATGAAATAAAAATATCTGTGGTTGAGATAGATAGTTACTGGGCGATTGCTTATGATAGCACTGACGAATTGATTGACGTTATATTCGGAGCGATATATCAAACTGATAAATATATCTATAGGCTATTGGAACGCCATACTTATGATCGTGAAGCTAAAACTCATTCAATCATATATAAAGCGTTTAGGACTGAGTCAACCGCATTTGCGTTTACTCCAAGCAGTTTAGGTCAGGAAGTGCCATTATCAGAAGTACCGGACTGGTCTAGTTTACAAGATATAACAATCGGTAATGTAGATAAACCTTTATTTGTTTTAGTACGTATGCGTAACGGTGAATCTTTTGAAAAACCGCAAAGACAGGGCGTACCACCGTGGACTAAGGCAATTCCCATGATACAAAAAGCAGATGAACATGAAGCACGTATTGAGTGGGAATTTGAGGGTGGAGAACTTGCATTAAACGTAGATGTTTCCATGTTAAAAATGCGTGGTGTAGATAATGACGGTAATCCTATTGTAAAACTCGATAAAAAACGTGAAAGATTATATAACAAATTTATCGGCACAGTTGGAAAAGAGTTTTTACCGGATATTTATAACCCCGAACCGAGAATTAAGGGTTATAACCAACGGATGAACGATATTTTCCGCAGAATTGAATTTTTAAGCGGTTTATCATATGGTGTAATTTCAGACGCAACGAGCCAAGAACGTACCGCTACTGAGTTTAGAGCAAGTAAGGAACGCCTTGTTACTACGGTAAGCGGTATACAACAAGAAGTTTTAACTCCTGCATTAACTCATTTAGTATACGTTTTTGAAAAATTGTCAGATTTACAAGGGATAGATC
>Ga0209737_10002910_pt1 | contig 11941 bp, 6 predicted proteins | sample TergutCu122P3_FD_187284 | JGI IMG/M metagenome (GOLD analysis project Ga0209737, IMG submission 187284) | Cubitermes ugandensis P3 segment gut microbial communities from Kakamega Forest, Kenya - Cu122 P3 (SPAdes) (version 2) | ecosystem: Host-associated > Arthropoda: Insects > Digestive system >... | reverse complement strand
TCTTGATGATTCGTTTAGTATCCTTGATGAGGCTCAGAATACTTCACGTGAGCAGATGAAGATGTTTCTGACACGTCTTGGGTTTGGGTCGAAAATGGTTATTACGGGTGATATTACACAAATCGATCTACCACCGGATAAGACCAGTGGTCTTCGTGATGCCTTACGCGTGCTGGAAGGTATTGAGGATATTGCTATTCGGCACTTGACATCAAAGGATGTTGTCAGGCATGAGATCGTTTCGAGGATTATTGAGGCATATGAACGGAAACCGACCGCCGCCGGTAGCGGAAAAAGGGAGGTTGACGTTTCATTGAGCAAAGGAGCCCATCGAAAGAAATGAGAATGGGCGACTATTGCCAAGTGCGGTTAAGCGGGATAAGAAGCAAAAATAACGGTAGAACAGCCCCTACATAGCTTCTTTTATTTTGTTTATTACGCAATCGTGGGAAAACGGTTTTGTTATGTAGTCTATGGCTCCGTTGGAAAAGCCGTTTTTAATATCATCACCCTCTGAATAGCTTGATACAAAAATCACCGGAATATCTTTTGTTATTTCGGACTTTTTTAATTGGTGAATCGTTTCATATCCGTCCATGGTTGGCATACAGACATCAAGTAATATCAGATCAGGTGATAATTTTTTTGCTTTTTCAACCGCTTCCTTACCGTTTTTTACAGCGTAAAGCGTGTATGCACCGCCGATTATGTTTTTTAAGGCAGATATGGAAATCATATCGTCATCTACAATAAGAATTGATTTATTATTTTCTTTTCTCATTTTTTATCTGTTTCCATCTCCTTTTTTAGCTTTTTAAGTATTTTCAGAGCCGACTTGTAGTCATAGTTTTCAATATGCTCAATCAGCGCTGAGGTACCGTCTATGCCGGAAATGTCTTCAAGATAATTTTCGCATTCAACATTTGCGTTTTCGAGCAGGGGTTCCAGTTTTTCGAATAAATTCGATATCTGTTTAGCGCTTAGGCTTTTGGTAGATTTTTTAGGTGCTTTTGCGTCCAGCAAAGGACTTAATTCATCCAGTACCAGTTCCAGTTCAGTCTTGAGCTTATCCATTATTTCTGCGGGTATCGAGGTTTTTTTACTTCTAAGCAGTAGCTCCAAATCGTGGGCTGCATTATGTAAACCATTCTTTCCGAATAAACCGGCACTGCCCTTGAGGGAGTGTACCAATCTGTGCGCGACCTTGGTGTCACCTGCATTAACAGCGTCTTCGATCTTCTTATAAGCATTTGTATTATTCTTTACGAATTTTACCAGAAGCTTTTTTTGCTGCGCGTCATCACCTTTGCGTTCATCTTTTTTACTTACATGCTTAATGGTCTTAGGCTCCAGATATTTGAGCAGTACATACCAAAGGTCCTGTGACGTGTACGGCTTAGCAAGGCAGTCAGGTATACCGACCTCTCTGTACCTTTCCAAATCGCTGACCATTACATTTGCGGTAAGTGCCACTATCGGAGAGCCGGTTTCAAGCGCGGTTATCTCAGTTGCCGCTTCAAGCCCGTCCATAACAGGCATGTACATATCCATAAAAATCAGGTCGAACGGACGTTGTTTTTTCTTTTTGCGCTCTTGAACCATCTCCAGTCCCAGCTTACCATTTTCTGCGGTCTCGGTTTTTAAACCGACCCGTGATAAATGATCGCAAATCAAATCCATATTAAGAGGATTGTCATCGCAAATCAGGACGATCCCGTCGAAGTATGGTTTTTCTATGATATCGAGTTTGCTGTTTTTGGGAAGATCCTCGGTTATATCCAGTGTTTCAAATGTTAGTTCAAAACTAAAGGTGCTGCCGACGCCTACCTCGCTTTCTACACTAAGCTCTCCACCCATCAATTTTACAAGATCGTTTGTGATCGACAAACCCAATCCTGTTCCGCCAAAATCTCTTCTTGAACGTGTATCCGCCTGTGTAAACGGGTCAAAAATACTGCGGATTTGCTCCTGTGACATACCTATGCCGTTATCTTTGACTTCAAAGTATATTGTGACATTTCCGTTATAAGCATCCTTGATTTTTGAGGAAAGTATCACCGTGCCGGTGCTTGAAAACTTTACGGCGTTTGAAAGCAGATTCATGAGTACCTGATAAAGCCTGATTTGGTCACCCATGAGCATTTTGCCGACAAACGGTTCAATCACGCAATCCAGGTGAAGATTTTTTTCTTTCATGGTGGGTAAAATGACAGAGAGACAACGATGGAAAACATCCTTTAGATCAAACGGCAGATTCTCAAGCTCAAATTTTCCGGCTTCGATTTTTGATATATCCAGAATGTCGTTTATGATATTCAGGAGTAATCTTGTGTTGTCTTTGATTTTTTCAAGGTAGTTTCTGACATGCGGTTTTATGCCGTTATCAGGGGTATCAAGCGCAAGCTCTGTAAAGCCCATGATACTGTTCATTGGTGTGCGTATCTCATGGCTCATGATCGCCAGGAATTTGCTTTTGGCACGGTTGCTCTCTTCAGCGATCTCGGTTTTACGGACTTCTTCCATCAGAGCCTTTTGTTCACGTAAATCCTGAGCATATTCGGCAATAGCAAAACCATCTTCATATTCAATACGGATAAGAGTGTTTTTTGTGGGCATGATCGAATCGTCGAGCATTTTATAGGTCCATTCAAAAGAACATTCGCCCTCGAGAAGTGCTTCATTAAGTTTTTGTCTGAAAAATACATTTGAGCATCTGCCGTCAGGTTGGAATTCGGGAATTATTTCATTAAATCTTTCCAGACATTCCTGCTTGTGCTTGAAGCCAAAGAGACTGACACTTGCTTCGTTGCACATTATCATATTGCCTTCCTTATCCCATAACCAGACACAAAACGGAGTTTTTTCAAGCAATAGAGTGGTGCGCTCATTTGCTTTTGCAACCTCTTCCATCATATGATCCAGGCTGAGCAGATGATCCTTGACAGCATCTTGAACACGCTTAAAAAGTATTTGGTTTGAAACACGCTTTTGCAACAACGGCTCGGAAAAAGGTTTTGTTATATAGTCTACCGCACCCAAGCTGAATCCTTTTCTCTCGCCCTCTTCGTCTGTGACGGAGGTAAGGAAAATCACAGGTATATCCTTATAGCGGTCATCGGCCTTTAGCTTTACCATTGCCTCAAAACCGTCCATCTCAGGCATCAACACATCCAGGAGAATCAGATCCGGGATATCATGCTCCAGGTTTTCAAAAAGTGTTGCAGCCGACTGCACCGTATATACCTTATAAAATGGCTGCAGAAGCCTTTTGCCCTGATTGAGCGTTGCCATGTTGTCGTCTACAAGAACTATTTTGTAGCGTTCATTATCCCTCATATTGCACCTCTCATATTAACTAAACAAGCTTTTGCAGCCTGGTTATTACAGCTTTATATTTTCCCTGATTGATATTTTCGCACAGCCAACCCGTAAGCCCGTTGTCAGAGTAATAGTCATAAGCCTCTATCTCATCAATGGCATTATCAATTTCGTCGATATCAAAACTTTCACATGCTTTTAATAGATTACTGAGTAAGACTTTATCGGGCTTGTCTTTAGAAGGCTTACCGGATAAAGCAGTCTTATCTTTTGAAATAGAGCGCTCTATGTCTGACAAAAGATTCTGAACATTATCAATGAATTTTTTGTTGTTGGATTTGATATACTCATGATCATCTTTTAGTGCAGCCATTTCCAGTGCTCCGGCTTCGTTGCCGATGGCTTCTGCGAATATTCCGAAGCATGAACCCTTTATACCGTGAATTGTAGTTTTATATTCACTCAAATCATCGTAATTCAAATCCTTGATTGCGTTGAGCAAATTCTGTGAGTATTTTACGAAAGAACGCAGAACATGTATATATGCTTCTTCACTATAACCGTAATGCATGATTCCCTTGTTGATGTCCAGCCCGGGAATATCCTCGCGTAAAATATCTCTTCTGACCTCACGTCTTGATTCGATATTGATCGTTTTTTCCGGAAGCAGGGCTTCTTTTTTCTTATCCCTCAGCCATTTTCTCAATATAGAATCAAATCGCGCTAGGTCTATAGGTTTTGATATAAATACCTGAAATCCTTTGCTTAAGAACAGTTCTTCGTTACCTTCGATCGCATTTGCCGTAACAGCGATTACCGGTATTGTTTTGGCATATCTAGTGCCTATTTCTTCCCGGATCCTACGTGTTGTTTCAATCCCGTCCATTCCGGGCATCATATGATCCATAAAAATCGCGTCGTACCGGACTACTTCATTCCGGATCAAATCGACTGCCTTTTTACCGCTTGTTACTACATCAGCCCTGATCCTGTATAGATTCAACAAGCCTTTTACAACATCCAGATTTATGGGATTGTCATCAACTACAAGGACCCTTGCATAGGATAGATTCAGTCTTTCGGTCTTAGCATCCCCGGCTTCCCGGTATGTGTATTTAAATGATTTTAGATTTTCGATTACTTTAGAATCAATTCTGGCGCTGCTTACAAAGTTTTGTGGTATTTTAACCGTAAAGGTACTGCCTTTTCCGTATTCGCTTTCTACGGAAATCGTGCCGCCCAGTGTTTCGACTATCTTTTTTGTGATATATAAACCAAGCCCTGTTCCTTCAGTCCTGCGATCAGCATCTATGGTTTTATGGTCTTCCTCCATTTTACCGTAAAGGGTAAAAAGCTTGCCTAAATCTTGCTCTCGGATACCTATACCCGTATCACGGATCCATATCGTCAACCATACGGTGTCTATTTCCCAATTACATCTCATGCCAAACTCAACGGTGCCTTCTTTTGTGAACTTAAAAGCATTGCTGAGCAGGTTGTTCAGTATCTGCTTAACGCGCAACTCATCACCAAAAAGATAATTGGGCAGTGTTTCATTTATGTCCAAAACCAGTTTTACTGGTTTGCCTTTGATGTAGTTGATGCTTTGGGTGATAGCGTCATTGAGTAAGCTCGGCACGTCGTATTTGAACATGTTGAGTTCAAGTTTACCGGCTTCTATCTTGGATAAATCAAGGATATCATTTACTAAATAAAGTAACGTTTCTCCTGATTTATACACCTTAACAAGGTTTGAATGTGTTTCATCACTCAGATACGATGATTCGAGAATCATTTCGGTTAGACCGAGTACCGCTGTGAGTGGTGTCCGCATTTCGTGACTCATGTTGGTCAGGAAATTGCTTTTCGCTTTTGAAGCTGCCTGTGCGGCGTTTCTTTCAATTGCCAGCTCTTTTTGAAGCCTGCTTTTTTGTTTATTATGCCTGTAACTGATCGTTGAAAAAATACTGACTCCGATGATAAGTAACGCACTTATGACAAACACCGTGATCATTGCGGTAAGGGACTGGGGATTTGATTCCCAAACAGTGGGGGGTGAATTGATTATTTCGGCACCTGCGGGCAGATCCCGCGGTCTGACATTAAAGGTATTCATCAAATTATAATCAAAAACCCAGCGGTTAAATCCGGTCGAGTCATGTATAACCGGAATATCCTCAGCATTACCTCCGTCTAGAAGAGATTTGAGCATATCGGCAATCACAAAGCCGTATCTTTCATAGTCCAGAGATTTACCGCCAAGTGCGTGATACTCCAGATTCGTTGAAAAGACAGATAAAATCGGAACACTACAACTACGCTCCAGGAGCCGTCTCATTTCGCCCTGCGAAAAATATTGATTATCGGCGTCCACAAAATACGAGCCGACAAATAAAAGACTGTCTTTCGGGAGTGCGCTTATTTGGGCGAGCAGCTCTTCTATATTCAGGTCTTTGTTATATGTTATATTGAGGCGGTTTTCCAAAGGCTTTAGGTCGGCTTCGATTTCTCTCTTGTATAAAAAGCCTTTTTCGGTATGTCCGTTTACTACAAAAAGATTCTGTGTACCGGGGAAGATATTAAGAGCTGCTGATACTGTTTCATAAGCTTCAATATTTTTAACGATACCAGTAAAATTATGCTCACTGTCGTTTATAATAAAATGGTAATGCTCGCTGACACCATAAAACAATACAGGAACATTTCTGAAAAACATGGAATAATAATCTTTTAAAAACTCAAGCGCCGGTTCACCGGATACAATGATTGCGGCAACATTTCTCGATACGGAGTCTGCACGCAACAAAGCAGCTATATAAGCCAAATTGCGCTCTCCTCTTGCAAATCTTTGTGAGTCAATGTTTATCGTCATCCATTCAATAGACATATCGTCTTCAAATTTGCTCCGGAGTGCAGCATTGAATTGATCTTCTCTTTGGATTTCAATGCTTGTTGATATGATATGAATTATTGTTCTTCTTTGATTGATTTCCGGTAAATGCTGATTATTAAGTATTAACCCTGCTCTGCCGTCGTGGAACATATTTTCCAGAGAGACGGCAATTTCCGGTACGAGTGATTCATGTTTATTATTCAGATAAAGATATTCCGTCAGTTGGTCTACCTGTCCTATGCGGGTTATTCCGAGCCTGTCGCCTAATGTTTCGTGCTCGCGTTCGGCTAGGACTGCGACATCATATTCGCCATTGACCAAGCCGTTAAGAACAGCTCTGTTAGTAGGTTTTGCGGTGGTTATGGCACTGTCCGGCAGTCGCCCCGGTATGTATGTTCTGTGTTCAAGTATGCCTACGCGTTTACCATCGAGTTCATTCCAGTTGTTTACCGAAATATTACTGCCTTCGGTCGCGAAAACACGTACATGTATCCGCTCAAGAGGAACCGGAACTTTTATGAGGTTTGTGTAAGTGGTTTGAAGGTCGGGATATCCGGCAATTACACCGTCGCAGGTTCCTTCATTTGCCTGGATATATCCTTCTCTGACAATCGGGTAAATAAAGTCTACATTAAGCCCGATGTCATTTAGTGCCAGATATAAGAGCCGTTCGATTGTAACAGGACCATTGTCAGATGTGGCTATCACAAGATTTGTCACATCCGGCACACTTGCAGATGTGTATTTTGTAACAAAAGGCATGGTCAAAAATAACACGGATGCCATAAATAATGATGTAAATAATGTCATTTTTCTTTTCATTATGTGGCCTTTTGTACGTATGATAACACGTCAATTGTGAATGGAATATCTCAACTACTGAGTATTGCAATACCATTATAACCCATAATTGTAACATAGTTTGTTAATTGTTTGTTAATTGTTTATTATTATGTTAGTTAAAATTTATTAACCTTATACATACAAGTGACTTCATCATTTACACTGGTATTTTACAAATTCTTGTGATAATATGTTGTTGACGAAGGAACCGGAGGTCTGCTATGAATGAGCATAAAAAACACAAGGTATATGCGCGACACAGTGCGGTTGAGCCGAAAGACCGACTTTCGATATCCATGATCAAGCGTGCTGTATTAACAACACTTCGTATTCAAGGGGTGGAGGTACCATGTGAAGTTAGTGTTTTAATAACCGACGAGCGTAGTATACGTGAGATCAACAAGGAATACCGGGGGATGGACAAGCCTACGGATGTATTGTCTTTTCCGATGCAGGAGATTACTCCCATGCAGAGCCAAACATTAGACGGTTGGGAATCCGCTCCAACCGATGCAATCGATCCGGAAACGGGCTTAATGCCGCTTGGCGAAATAATTATATCAGCCACACAAACAATCAAACAGGCTCATGAACATGGGCATAGATATGGAATAGACCATGAGACGGCATATCTGACAGTACACTCTGTTTTACACCTGCTTGGTTATGATCATGTAGATGAGGGTGAAGATAAAAAGAAAATGCGTGAGTGTGAAAAGGCGATTATGCAGGAGCTTGGATATGATAACTAAAACAGCAATGATAACAATAACGGGGCGGGCTAATGTCGGGAAATCAACCCTTACAAACCTACTGACAGGTGATAAGGTCGCTATTGTTTCGCCAAAACCGCAAACGACACGTAACCGGATATTTGGTGTGTTTACTTATGACAATACTCAGATGATTCTGCTTGATACGCCGGGATTCCATAAGGCGAAAACACGTCTGGGTGAATACATGGTAGGTGTTGTCAGACAGAGCATTATCGATGTGGATGCCATAATGCTGATGGTCGAGCCGGTTGACAATATCGGGACTCAGGAGGAACTGCTTATTAAGCTGATTGAGAAAAGCGGAGCTCCTGCTGTGCTGGTTATAAATAAGATCGATACTGTTGACGTTAATGAGGCTTTGCCCATAATTGAAAGATACTCTGAGCGATATGATTTTGATGCTATAATCCCGGTATCTGCAAAGAAAAATGACGGAATTCCGCAACTGCTTGAGGTGCTTAACAAATATGGGAAGCAAGGTCCGCAGTTATTTCCCGATGGGATGACAACGGATCAGGCAGAGAAACAAATTATTGCTGAAATCATACGTGAAAAGCTGCTGATATGTATGGACCTTGAGATTCCGCACGGTACGGCTGTTGAGATCACAAAATTTACAGAGCGTGAAAATGAGGATATCATCGATATTGACGCTACGATTTATTGTGACAGAAAAAGTCATAAGGGTATGATCATCGGGAAAAAGGGTGCTATGCTCAAGAAAATCGGGCAGTATGCGCGCGAAGATATTGAGCGATTTATGGGAGCCAAGGTTTTTCTGCAGACATGGGTAAAGGTTAAGGAAAACTGGCGTGACAGCACGAGTGCTATACGGAGTTTTGGGTATAATAAGAGTTAGGAGTTAGGAAAATGTAGTGAGGAATGCTGTTTATGTATTCCTATAGCGTAGGCATGGATGCCGGAGCGACGGGAGCTCGAAACAGGATGTTTCGGCGAGCGAAAGGGATATATAAACAGTATTCCTCACGGGAGAGTTAGGAGAGGCTGCATATTTACATCAACACCGCGGGGCTGATACTCCGGGAAACTCCATATAAAGAATCCAGTAAGATATTGACGATTCTCACCGCGAGCCATGGCAAACTGACTGTTACGGCAAAAGGTGCTATCCGTAAAAACAGTAAGCTTATGGCAGCTTCAGGACTTCTTGTTTTTTCGGAGATGACATTATTCCAAAACCGTGACAGATGGACAATGACAGAGGCACGGAGTGTTGAGCAGTTTATGGGTCTCAGGTCTGATATAGTCTTACTGTCACTCGGTTCATATTTTGCGGAGCTTGTCGAAGCGGTTTCGGATGAAGACAGCCCCAATACGGAACTTCTGCCTTTATGTCTTAATGCGCTTTTTGCTCTGAGTCAGGGGCTCCAGCCACCGGAAATCGTTAAACCGGCATTTGAACTCAGATTGATGAGCATAGCCGGGTTTGCACCGTTTATTGATGGTTGTGCACAGTGTGGAACACCGGAACCGGAATATGCTTTTTTTGATTTAGCCGGAGGTACACTTTTATGTGCTGATTGCTCACTTACAGGTGATTTAAAAGTGAGCAGGGGAGCACTCCATGCCATGAGATATATAGTAAATTGCGAGCCAAAAAAGTTATATGCTTTTACTCTCGCAGAAAAAACACTAAAAGAGTTAACGAATCTGTCTGAGAATTATCTGCTTAATCATCTGGACAGATCGTTTCGAACACTGGATTACTACAAGGGATTAGCAAAAGATGTTATATGAAAAATCACTAAGGGTGCTTGAACTGCCCGAAATACTTAATATGCTGGCAAATGAAGCGGTGAGTGGGAGCGCGAAGGAAAAAGCCCGGGCACTCAGCCCTAAAACCGAAATTTATATGGTGAAAAAGCAACTGGAGGAAACATCAGCAGCAAAAAAAATGATGGTGCTCAGAAGCTCACCGCCATTTTCCGGTATTAGCGATATACGGGCAACGGTAAAACGCGCAGATATGGGTGGAATGTTAAACACCGTTGAACTGCTCGAGGTTGCAGCTCTATTACGTGCATCAGGCTCAGCGATAGTTTATCTAAAAGAAGATAAAAATGAAGAAAAGACAGTGATAGACTATCTTTTTAACGCGCTTTATTCAAATAATGAGTTGCTAAGCAGAATAACAAAAACAATAATATCAGAAGATGAAATAGCGGATACCGCAAGCCCTGAACTTAATGATATTCGCAGACACAAACGGCTTGCCGGTGAAAAGATAAGACAGACACTGAATAAAATAATATCATCAACCACATATTCAAAGGTTTTGCAAGAGCCGATAATCACAACAAGAAACGGAAGGTTTGTTGTGCCCGTAAAGGCAGAGCATAAAAATGCGATTCAAGGCATGGTGCATGATATTTCATCTTCCGGTGCTACGCATTTTATAGAGCCAATGTCAGTAGTGAATACTAATAATGAGCTGCGTGAGCTTGAAGCACGTGAGAAGGTGGAGATTGACAGGATTCTATCCGCGCTCTCCGGCGAGGTTGCTAAATCCGGCGATGAAATAATAAATGATTTTGAAATTCTTGTTTCACTTGATTTGATTTTTGCCATGGCGAAATTATCATATAAAATGGATGCGATAGAGCCTGATATCTCCGGTGAAATGATCATAAATCTAAAAAAAGCCAGACATCCTTTGTTAGCACCGGATGAAGTTGTGCCTATAGATATTTATATCGGAGAAACCTTTGACACACTTGTTATTACAGGTCCGAATACGGGTGGCAAAACCGTTGCGCTCAAAACACTTGGCTTACTATGTACGATGGCACAGTGCGGATTACACATACCGGTAAAGGATGAGAGCTGTGTACCTGTTTTAGGGAGAATACTTGCCGATATCGGCGATGAGCAGTCTATTGAGCAAAGCTTGTCCACGTTTTCATCCCACATGGTGAATATTGTGGGGATTCTGGAAGAGTGTGATGAAAACTCGCTCTTGTTATTTGATGAATTGGGAGCCGGAACAGATCCGACTGAGGGTGCGGCACTCGCAATCGCAATTATAGAATATGCCCGCTCCCGGGGTTCGCTTATTGCAGCAACAACTCATTACACAGAACTGAAAACATATGCTGTTACATCTGAGGGTGTAGCTAATGCCTCATGTGAATTTGATGTAGAAACACTCAAACCGACTTTCCGATTGATAATCGGAGTTCCCGGAAAGTCAAATGCCTTTGCGATATCCGGGAGATTAGGTTTACCGGAAGAGATAATCAACGATGCAAGAAAGCGTGTTGATGTTAAAAATGTCAGTTTTGAAGACGCGCTTCAGGGTTTGGAGGAAACACGTAAGGCGTTGGAAACTCAGCAGCTTGAAACCAAACAACTACTCAGGGATGCACAGGAAAATCGAAGACTAGCTGAAGAGTACCGTGAAAAAATAGATAATGAGCGTGAAAATGCCGCCAAAATCGCCAGACGTGAAGCGGAAGCTATCTTGAGCGAAGCACGCAAAATTGCTGAAGCGATTATGGATGAGTTAAATGAAGTGAAACGCAAGGCTCACAAGAATGTCGACTTCAAAAAGCTCAATGAGCATAGAGCTGATATTTTCCGTAGATTAAATGAAGCAGAAGATAAGATGACTGCCGGGATTTTACCTGAAGACAGAGAAGCTTCTTCCCGTGTTATTGTACCCGGGGACAGGGTCAAGCTGCGTGGGCTTGGTGTGACAGCTGATGTAATTTCCATTGATACTGAAGGAAATTTATCATTACAAGCCGGCGTAATGAAGGTTACAGCCGGTGCCCGGGAAGTGATTTTACTCGATGAGGACAAATCGCCGGAAATTACAAAGCATCTTAAAAAATCCGAAGCCAAGTTACGGAATTTAATGGCAAAACCGGAAGTTGACTTACGTGGCATGAATACAGATGAGGCTTTGCCGGCGCTTGAGCGATTTCTCGACACTGCTCGTTTAGCTAAGCTTCATGCAGTTACCGTTATTCACGGGAAGGGGACAGGTGTGCTCCGGAATGCGGTACATCAGGCTCTCAGGCGTGAGCACGGAATAAAGTCTTTTCGCCTCGGTCGATACGGAGAAGGCGAAGATGGTGTTACTATAATC
>Ga0209737_10002909_pt1 | contig 11946 bp, 12 predicted proteins | sample TergutCu122P3_FD_187284 | JGI IMG/M metagenome (GOLD analysis project Ga0209737, IMG submission 187284) | Cubitermes ugandensis P3 segment gut microbial communities from Kakamega Forest, Kenya - Cu122 P3 (SPAdes) (version 2) | ecosystem: Host-associated > Arthropoda: Insects > Digestive system... | reverse complement strand
TCGGCCCCTCAGTCGAAGCCATCATCAGGGAGTTCGAAATCCTTGAGAGTTACAAAGCCATTGTATTGATCTGTTAGAATGTTGTTATGTATATATGTTGCGTCGTGGTGTGATAACTGTGGAATGCTTAGCATTCCACAGTTATCACATCACGATGCGAACATATACACATAACAACATTCTAACAGATCAATACAATGGCTTTGTAACTCTCAAGGATTTCGAACTCCCTGATGATGGCTTCGACTGAGGGGCCGAAACATGTTGGAGTGATTGATCAGTAATAAATTAATCCAGAATTAATTTGTGCATTTTGTTGGTTTATTTTTGTCTTCAAAACATGTTTCATTCATCATGTCATTTGCACAAACAGAATGAAAATCATACCCAAAATAATGACTGACTGTAAAACATGCTGCCACCTCTGGACCACTGCATACAACAGTGTTCCCACATTTTTTTATATAAATTAAATACATCAGAATAACAGATATGCAGTACAGGGGAAGAAAAAAACAACAGAAATTCTGATAAAATAATTGTGTTTCATGTTTGCAGGACTACTGTTCTAGAACAAGGAATTACTGAAACCAAACTTGGAAGACAATACACAACACCAAAGTATCACAGATGTCGAACGTTGCAGCACCTAAAATCATTGTTAGTACAACATTCTCCAGCTATAACAATTTTTTACCCTTAGACGAATAAAATGCATGCAAATAATATTCTGCTGGCATTATTTTTTACATGCAAACACTTCACACTTGCAACAGCCAGTATGTCACCAAGTTGTACATATGATATACAAGATCAATCACGAACTTACCAATTTAATGAATTCAAACATCTCTAATATTGCAGAATCCAAGAGGTTGTATCTCCCATTGTTTCTTACAAATGCATCTATAACTGGTGCGAAGAGGTTGCCCTTTATGATGTACCTGTTGTAGAATTCATCCTTCAGAGCAATAATCTTCCTCATAAACCTCAATGCACCTAAAAAGCATGTTTTGAAATTATAGTACCTATCACATTACACCACAGATGCAAAATGTAGCACTTACACATTTCCAATAATCAGACATCCTTCACATGACTAAAGATATACTTGAATCACTCTACAGTATGTCACGCAGTGGCCAATAATAAGTTACTATGTTACACCTTCAAACCAGCTGGCTTTCAGCCATTCGATTTTCTTTCTAGAATGCCCATGCGGCAAAATATGCAATGAAGAGTATGTATGTGATTTCTCAGCATTCTAGCAATGGTGCTAAACAGAGTGCTGGGATTTCCCAAGCATGATCAGAGTTGCCTAATACGTGTTTTCTCTGAGCAATGAATTATGACATAATGGGAAAAGATCATATGGATTTAAACATACACATGTAACTGGAAAATGACCATTTTACTAACAGGAAAATGGCCATTTTACTAAGTCTACCTCCAAAAAGGAAGTCACTGATTACTATTTCACGTACAGATAAACCAGTAAGCAGATCATTCTCTGGTTAGAGCTTTAAGGCCTGTCAACATGTAAAGAGCAGGTTGTACTTTTCCTTCAAGTACACTCAATCTGTACTTACAAAGCACGAGGAATGTGTGTGTAGACTTCATGAGTACCAAAATGCGCCTAAGCAGATCCTTATTGAGAATGCAGTTCTTGATGTGGTAAGTATGATGTTCTACACAGAAGGATAGTAGCTCTAATATGAGGCCCAACAACTGCACAGTCTGGTAATCCTCTTTAGCTGGATGGTCTTCAGCTGTGTTAGCTAGTAATGGTGCTACAAGTAAAAGTTTCAATCAGTTTCTGCTCGAAGGTACACAATTAAAAAAAATTACAATAGGAAAGGCCAACACATCCAAATCATTGATAAAATTAAGATATACACCAAAAATGTACGTTCCAGTTACAAAAGGAAAATGTAAAAATACTTGGATCATTCATAACATTAAATTAAGCACCTAAAAAGTTTCCAAGTTGTAGACATTTATATAAGAGTTTATCTTTGACAACTGTGACATTCCACTTCCTGTAATGTTCTTATTTGGTGACGTTATTAAATATATAATATATTCACTGCAACATAACTCTGATAACCATGTACATTTAAAACGCTTCTAGGTGTCTGTAGTTGTCTAGTATTTACTTGCAATCAGTTCACACTTCCGAAGGATGGGAGTTCTTACTAGCAACCTTCTGATGGACTATAAACGTAGGAGTCTTTACTTACTAACAATCTTGTGACGGATTACAAAAGATGTAAAGTCTTGACAAGAGTTTTGTTTTCGCAAAGCAGCTACTCTTTCTTTCTTGGTCCACATATATATATCTAAAGGGATGACAATGTGTCTCTACCTGTCAACAGCTTTTTCTTAACATTCTATCTTCTGCAGTCTGCTTACTGTATTAAGGTTAGCTTTAAAAAATTACAACAATAGCAATGATATCATAATGCACAATGATGCAATCCATTTCTGACAACTCACAATGAAAGGTGCAAAATTATGAGTTTCACCATCTGTCTCTATGCAAAAAACAATGAGACCTGCTCTTGATTCTGATCACCGTTCTTTGGGATATAATGCCATGATATTTGGTGGATAGGTAACAACATTCTGAGACCATACTGTAACAGAGGTTTTCAAAGCACTAATCAAATCACAGGCCCAAGGATGAATCAGTGATATACCAAATTATATGTTGGCCCAGCATACATACCAATGAGAACATGTATACTGTGCTTGTAGAAGTAGTTAAGGAAGTCCGTTTTCTCAGATTTGTTGACGGAAGCTAGCATGTTCTCTGGGTCTAGAAGTATTCTGAGGATGCCCATCAGCTGCACAGCACCCCCTAACTCAGGATCATTATCACAGATCATTTGTTCAATCACCACGTTGATAAGCATTTGGTCCTGCAAGCAAATATCCACATAAACATCATTCATGACCTTTGCTCATTTGGAAAAAAATTCTCATCCCCCATATGGAACATGATCAACATGTCTGCCTACAGCTACGAACCTGGGGCAGGTGATCTTGAAGTTCCAGCAATGGATGGCCCTTGAGATGAAAACGATTGGCCCATGAAGGTATTTATGTACCAAGAACTCGTGCAAGAAACTTCTGCAACTTTACAAATTCACTAATCTCATTCAGTTTCAGTGTTGCACCTAGAATTTCTGAAACGCTGCAACATATCTCAAAATTCGCGAACGAACTGTTAAATCGGCTAGGTTCCTTGATGTAGGCTTATAGAATGTTTTAATTTATTTAAGTTAGGTAAAAGAGATTTTAACTATCCATATGGCCATACATGAGTGCAGTGTATTATTAAGTCCACAAAATTCAAAATCCATGCCATAGTTTCTGTTTTTAGGTGTGTTCACAAACTTCCAAAAAGAAACTATTAGCTTTGTCATGTCTGTCCATCTGTCTGCATCGAACAACTTGGCTGTCACTGGACGCATTTTCATGAAATCTGATATTTGAGTATTTCTCAAAAACTGGTACAGAAAACTCAAGGCTGACAAGAATAACACGCATTTTCCATGAATACCCACGTACATTTATGATACTATCTCGGTCAGTTCTTTTTAGAATGAAAAATGTTTCTGACTAAAGTTGTGGAGAAAATCATTTTATAATCATAACCTTTTTCCAAAAATGGTGTTGTTTATGAGATAATGTGAAAAAATATGGTAAAGGCAAACAGGGCACAGATGACAATTTAACACCGCACATGCACTTTGCATGCTGGATAACTAAGGCTACAAACACACTCAGAATATGTAATACTCATTGCTTTACCACAGCAAAAATGGTAACACAAAAGCGCCTCAATATTACGTTACATGTACACTGCCGGCCTTGTTGGTTTTGAGAAGTGAAGTTAACAACAGTAAAAAGAGGCCACTCCTCACTAACTTAGACCTCCCCCTTTCCACTTTCATGTGTACATTCTAAAACAGTTTACTCTCAGCTAATCAGTGGTTACTTGTTGGACAATCTCTGTCATGTATTAATCTCCATCCCTTCAAACTACCACTGTTACAAAAATTAAAATAAAATGCATACAAACTTGCTCCAGATATACAGAATGAAGCACAAATGAAGACTCAGGTTCTGTTAAAGTGTGGGCAATCTGCAGATCAGCTGACAGCCTGTCTCACTCTCAACAAGGTCTCAGCATGATAGAATTCACCAGAATTGAAATGTATTACAGGTAATTTCTTCCATGAAAAATCAACATGTCAGCTACTTAGCAAACAATGAGTTATGAGAATGAAATAAGTCAAAGCCTTTCTCTAAAGCACTGAGAAGCAGTTACAGCCTCTCCACAATGTAGGATTCACCTTGCAGTGCAATGAGCACTGTCAGCTGTTCAAGGCCCTCCTCGGCTAATGCAGGAGCATCGAGGTAAAGAACTTCCCAGACATCAGTCTCCTCCAAATCTGGGAATCATTCCCTTGAACGTCACAGCCTAAACTGAAAATGTTCCTTCTTTTGTCCTACTAAGTGCAGAATCGTCTTTAGTCACCATGGCAGGCCACAGCTTATACCAGCACCAATTTAGAGCTGTGGACATCAGCTCACCCACAGACTCCTTTACATTTACTGTTCATTCAGCCGTTCTGCACAATTTCCATAATTCAATGACACCAACAAACATATTCTTCCCAACTGCATCAAAGATACTGTGAAAGGTGCAATAAATGTAACAGCTCATGAATTCTCTAATGACCCCCCTGACTAAGCAGCTACAGGAGTGATGTGGTGGTGTTGGACAGGTACTCGACTTGGATATTCAGATGAGCAAGGGAAACATCCTATGAATGCTCCCAGGTATTATCAAGGCCAATAAAGACTTTAAATGCTATACGTGGGGGGACCCAAAAAAACCGGATTTTCTTTAAAAAAGAAAATTTATTTTAATTTCAAACAAAAAACACTTAATCCCCTTCAAAATTTTTTCCCACTGTGTGAAGCATCTCTGGAACTGCTGAAGCTTGATGTTGTTGAGTGCCTCCTGCGAAGCTGTTTTCACCTCCTCCACGGTGGCAAATCTCTTTCCTTTCAATGTTTTTTTCATTGTTGGGAATAAAAAGAAATCACAGGGGGCTAGGTCCGGTGAATAGGGTGGGTGGGGAATGATGGTCCATCCCAGAGAGGCCAAATACCCGGTCACAGACAAAGCTGTGTGAGCTGGGGCATTGTCCTGATGGAGAAACCATTCACCTGATCTCCACAATTCTGGGCGTTTTCTTCACACATTCTCTCTCAATTGCCTCAAAACCTCCAAGTAAAATTCCTAATTGACAGTCTGTCCAGGAGGAACAAATTCCCGGTGAACGATTCCTCGGACATCGAAAAAAACAATGAGCATTGTTGTCACATTTGACCTCACTTGTCTTGCTTTTTTCGGTCTAGGTGAAGTGGGCGTCTTCCATTGGCTTGAAACTTGTTTGGTCTCAGGGTCATACCCATAGCACCAAATTTCGTCATCCGTGATAACCTTAGAAAGAAAGTTTGGGTCACTTTCAGTCTGATTTTTCAACTCCTGGCACAAAGACAAACGAGTGTTTTTTTGGTCCTGTGTGAGCAGGCAGGAAACAATGTCCAAATCCATGGTCAAAATCCGCTGACAGGAACTCCAACTCACACCTGTAGCTTCTGAGATCTCGTCAATTGTGTACCGACGGTCCTCGTTGATTTTTCTCAAATTTTTTCGACATTCTCGTCGGTACGACTTGTTGACGGGCACCCAGAATGAGGATGATTTTCAACGCTCATTTCTCCTCTTTTGAACCATGCAAACTACTCGAAAACTTGTGAACGGCTCAGTGCTTCCTCCTTAAAGGCCTTTTGAAGCATTTCATGTGCTTCTGTGGCCGTTTTTCCGAGACGGAAACAAAATCTCAAGCAGATTTGCTGTTCGGTATGGTCAGATATCGCGATTTCGCAAGAGGAGCTTTACAACACTTGGGAGAATTGACAACACAAGCCCATACAATCTTCTATGGCGATGTCCGCCTGGCTACTGACTCATGAAGGATGCAATTACACCCACTTAGCGGGGGAACACTCAACTACAATTAGGAAGAGCTCCCCGAAGCCAGTCCGGTTTTTTTGGGTCCCCCCACGTATTCTTGGACTTCAGTTACAGTTTTCAAATCAGCCTTTATTGGTATGAACTTCTCCCTCACCAAACCACCAATGAATGGCAACCATTTCTGGGTCTCATCTTCCAGCCCTACAAAAAAAAAATATGCCCTTTCCTTCTTTTAAAGGAAGAGGTCACAACAACTTACACAAAAAATTCTACCACTTGATGGAACATTAGTCTTAATGCTTCCCCTGACCTTGTCTTCATTTTTACTGAAACAAATATATGCAGTTACACCATATGACCAACCACAGCAATTCTCTTTCCCCTCTTAAACTTATCCAACACCACCATTCAGCACAACCATTTCTCTAACAAATACATATCAATTACCTTCTTCCTATACTTCGGCTCTTCATCAGTACATAGATCATGCTTTTCTGGAGGTAATTAAGAGTATGACAATTATGACCAAAAATGGTGAGAAGTACAGATGAAGCACATTCCATATTGCATATTACCTAGATAACAGCTACTGGTATAGGTGAATACATGCAACCTCTTACATATTACTCAGTGCATCTGTGCAAGCGAAAGCACACAAAAGCCCTACGCCATAGTGCACAAGGATTGCAACAGTAATTGTCCAAAACCATGATCTACTAAGATATGAATAAGGAGGCTATACTTTACCATACTTTGGTAAAAGCAAACCAGAATCTTTTCTTCTTATTTTCTTGCCCTAAAACTACAGTCTGGCTATTAATTATATCATTCTTTATATGAAACCTAGTCTGTATTGTGGTTGATTAGGAAATGCACCATAGTTTTTGATACAGAGATCATTGCAAATACATCAGTAACGAGTAAATATCAATAAATATTTCACAGAATGCATCTATGAAACTGCATGCAACAAAAAGAAGAAGCATGACTTAGTCTGGAAGGTCAAATCACTGTCAATGTTTTGGCAACAGAGCAAATTTCTGCCCTTGAACAGGGTACAAGGATGCAACCTTCTAAACTGACTTTAACTGTAGCTGGTTACCAATGCAGCTGGAATACAGTGCTGGATGAGTGATCAATATGCGGTTTAAATCCAGACACCACAGTTAATGAAAAAGCAAACCTCTGATAGTATTGTGTAAGTAAACCAACATGATTAATTACAAATTTTGATGTGGGACATCCTGCTGTGTTTTGTGTAGATTATTAAGTGGTGAGGATCATCACACACAACAACTTATTAAACAAATTGCTTTGTTATCAAAACAGTTGTATTTGATGGTCCTTATCACTCACTTGTAACCATCAATCATCAGTCCACACATAAAAAGTATTTAAAACAGCATTCATAACCTGCAATAAAACAATACATTAAACAAACATGCGCTGAACTTGACTTAATATTTTCCGTTACACGGGACAGCTACTGAAAACGATTTTTTGTAACCGTGACATTAGAAGAAAAACATGTTACTAATCATGGCGACACAAAGAACTGTTTATAGCAACTATTAAATATGCAATCTCATGTACAACACAGAAATGCACCTTAATGAAAGAAGCAAATACACATAATTGAATAAATAACAGAGTCTGTTAATTACAAAGTTTTCACTCTTCATCATCAATTTTTCGTTAGAAAGGTTTGTAGTTACATGAATACATGCACTAAGACACATCACCATACCAAGTACTAATTCTGACTATAACTTACCATTGCAACAGATGCTCTGAATTCTCATACATGCCTCACATCATTCAAAACTATATGTCTGTTGCAACTGAGGCAGAAGCCAGACAAATATTTTGAAATGATTTCATAAACTTCTCTCTCACGTTTCCCCATACACAGTCTTGAACTCAGGACTATGACTTAATCGTTGTAATACCACATGAATCACAGTGTCTGTTGTAATACATACATTTCACACCACTAAAAAACTTGAAGGAATTGGTGATGCAAACAAAACTTGAAATCTCTCAGTACTGTATTCCCAAATTTCCCAATGTTCTGCCCAAACAGAAGTTATGAAAAAGTTTTACCAACATTTAACATTAATACTTTACTGAAAAACACAACCATCCATATTCCACACAGGCACCAAACCTGAACATCATGCAATATGTCCAGTGCAGCAGGCAAATTCTGAATTCAAGAAAACAAATAGTTATATACCACATCATTCACATTCACTGTGCATCAACTTTTCTATCATGTGTCCTTATTTTTTAAACCCACTGTTATACAAAATCCATCTTTCTTACGCTGGTAAGTAACCAACAGAAAAACAACTTACTTCATCTGTATTGCTGGTCTGCTGTAAAGTGTAGTCGCGGACGACGGACGGAGAAAACTCAACAATGTAAGTAAGAATATCAATGGATGCTGTTTTTGTTTGAGCATCATCTGTTGCTAAGGTGATCTCCAAAGCTGGGAGAATTCCCAACGAGGAGAGAGTCTGTAAAAAATTCATAAGCAATTGTATATACCTGCTTTAAGTATAAAAATCTACTAACTCACTGTGAAAAAGTATAAAGCTATGTACCTTGTAAAATGACTCTTTTCCTTGGGGTTGTAAGTTTTGTGAAAAATTACAGAATTCTTTAAGAAAAAGTACCAGGTCCCTGCGTTTTAGTTCATCAGTTCCTTCATCTGTTAGTTGTGCAAAAAGTTCACTGAGGAACTTTTCATCCTCCTACGAGAGATTAGAGAAATTTAAATAAGTAACACAGTAAGGTAATTTGATAACAAGAGACAGTTCAGCCAACAGGTACGGCATTTCATTCACACAACCATTCAGCCATGTATAAGATCTATTCAAAATCCATGATAGAATTGAGAGGAACTGTATCAAAATACAATCACAAATGGATGAACAAACTTGAAGCATACCTGTATTAATGTAACAATTTCCACTTTGTTAAAAAAGATAAAACTTGATAATGTGGACAGCATGTTATCTTCAAAAACAGATGGAGTTGGTAATACGACATCCTGAATGTACTGAACACGGTACGTTTGATGAATTTTCGCGAGCAGCTCTGGGTTGGAAATGGGAATGACCTCTTTAAACCTACAACAAAATAAATTTGATAAGACAAAAAACTCTTAAAATGCTCTTACCAATTTACATTTGTTTGTTCCGGCTGTTTACAGAAACCAAGCAAATGAAGCCAAGGGCTATAAAACATAGACAAATACAATAATTTGGACACAATGATAATGCTTTTAACATTCACAGCCATTCTGATGCAGTTTTTGATTATATAGCTTTTCTAGTACCTAGACATGTTATTTTCGATCACTCAAAACTTCAAGTCCATGAAAAGATACACATTTTCAACACCAGCATGAAGTATGTCATCACAAGTGCTATACATCATTTCAAGCTAGGATGATGTCTTGCCTGTATACCATGCAACAAATGAAGTGACTACTGATGCTTCAGCAAATTATGTCTTAATCTCAATCATATTAATTGGCATTGCAAGTGATGTTCCACTTATAGCCAAATTTGGCTACAGCCCAATTCTTTGGAACTTCAATCCTGCTGTTTCTACAAGTGGCCTTGCAGCTGCTGAGTCAGCACATTAAACGTAAGAAATGAATTACAGCTGCATTTGTAACTTACCTGGCCAACTGTTTCAGGTACTGTCTGTGGCGTTTGGGAGCTGGAGAACTCGGATCATATTCAAGACATCCTACGACATCAAATATTGTCTCCTCTGCAAATTTGAATGGGAAAATTAGAATTGAAAACGACTTTCTTCTGAATATATCAAAATTATATTAATTAGAAACAATTTCAATACAACATTAAGTGTGGAAGATAAGGTTCTGTGTTATGTATTTAACCCACCTGTAAAATAAATAAAATGCTGTGAACAAAAGGAAACCAAGTAAAAGAAATGTGAAAGAGAATGAAAAAAAGTCAAGAGATTTGTAAATGGTATTAAAAAAACAGGCTGAAACTACATGGACACATTCTTGAATTATCCAAAGAGCGATAAACACAAGAATATTTGGCAACAGGATCACAGCAGAGTCAAGGGGATGTCATGTAGAAAGACACACCATCAATATACCACACTACTCCAATATGAGACAAAAATTTTCCCTAATTCACCTCCTGAAAAATTTGGGGGATCACCCTGTAATTCTTCATGAGGTCAAACATGCTCTGTATATAGCAGAACCCAGATTTTACATTCTTGCAATTTGCATTTCCAGCAATGTTGGTATGGTCCCGGCCAAATGCCCACAAGAACAATTTTCCCCACATTTTATACCAATGGATGGAAGTCCCCATAAAAACATAAAACTGGGGTTTTAGCATACATGTTTTCCTCAAAGCCTGTAAATAGGGGGAAATGTCTTATATGCAGAGTCCTCTCATATTTGGGAAAATACAGTACTTAACAAGACTGACACAATGTCATCAAACAAAGATGAAATAAGAAGGAAAAAGAATTATGAGACATAACACAGTCAACTGATAAATGAACATGAAATTGACAGCACAAGCTCTTGCATGTAGCTATTAATTCTCATGCCTTGTAAGTAAATGTAAGTTAAATAATTCACAAAACAAAATCACACAAAATTCAACAATGTTTCAAGTTCCTGTAACAACACATTGATATAAAAGATATCAGCACTCACCCCCAAACATAACTTCAAATAATGCATTCTTATTTAATAAAAAGATGTTCTTGAAAATTTCGTAAAGATAGTGCAGGCCTTCTGTATTCTCCAGATCTTCACACATATGAAAAAGATTTAATAGTTTTCGTACATAACCTTCATTTTCAATTGCAACTGCTAATTTCTCTTTTCTCATATGTGATGTTAGGCAGCTTCCCATCAACTGTAATATAAAGAGAAACATTAACACATTGAAAATCAAGAAGGAATTCAGTTAGAAGAATTCCAAATACTATTAGTTATTTGAATTTATGAACATTCCAGAAATTACAATAACCACTAACATAGAACATGTTCATAAAATGCTGGCAAACTACACACAATTGGAAGTGGTGCTTACTGCATTTCCTACAAGGTAAGTGGTCCTTCAGTATTTGGTAGTCTTAAAAACTGAAGTACAAGCTCAAAGAATTCATAAACATATCATGATGTGTCTTAACACTAACCTCATTGATTTCTTCAAGACGACTAAGTTCACATGGAGGTAGCTCAACTGGTGGAGCAGAGTCTGACATATCATCAAAACGCTCATCCTCTGACTCTTCCACAATGTCTTGTGTTATATCTACTGAGGGATCCTTCCCTTGAACTTGACATATTTTCTCCCAAATTTCATCACAACCAGCTTTTTCTTGAAAACTGAGAGCTAAATCAAAGTTGTCCCCTTCTGACCAAACAATAAGGGTGTCCTGCAAGTTGCAAGCATGATCAATAAAGACACTCTGTACATACTGCACAGCACCAATTCCCTCTCAACAAGCATCAGTTTTGGAAATAAGCATTCTGACATTAGCATGCAACCATGCAGCATGTGACAATCTCTGCACCTGACTCTATCATCTTCACATTATAACACAACTGGCTGTTGGCAACATCACAAAAATGACCTGCACTTCTCCAAGTGCATTACTGAATGGAAAATTCCAGCAATAAATACTAGTCTCTTCTTGCCAAGTCTGGAGCTATTAATCTGAAGATTTCATAAAATAATTTAAACACATACTTTCTTTAACCCTTCAGCGTGGGGGCATTTAATTCCCAGTTCATACTGTGATGTGGGAAGGTTTCCTGCAGGGTATTTAACTTTTGAGCTAAATTGTGCAGGAATTTATTCAAATTAATG
>Ga0209737_10002908_pt1 | contig 11946 bp, 12 predicted proteins | sample TergutCu122P3_FD_187284 | JGI IMG/M metagenome (GOLD analysis project Ga0209737, IMG submission 187284) | Cubitermes ugandensis P3 segment gut microbial communities from Kakamega Forest, Kenya - Cu122 P3 (SPAdes) (version 2) | ecosystem: Host-associated > Arthropoda: Insects > Digestive system... | reverse complement strand
ATTCTTCCAATGAGTCCACCGTTACTTGATACAAACAAGTTAGAGTGAGATATATTGTTTATATTCACTGCACTGAAACAATTAATTATAGAACTAAAGTTTGCTCTGCCTGCTAATCCACCTGCAACTTGCCATGTTACATTTATAGTGCCGGTAACGCCCAAATTTTTAATGGTGGCTGTTTCAATAAACCCAAAAAGACCAACATAAACAACCCCCTGTGGTGCAGTTCCTGTAATGTTAATGTCAATAATGTGTCCATCGCCATCAAAAATTCCTCCAAAAGCCCTGCATCCGCCAATCGGAGCTGTAACACCACGCAAACTTGTTGTTAACAAAAAATGGCTTCCGGTAAATCTGTTTCCGCCATTCACAGCCGTTGCTAGAGCCGCAATGTCTGCATTTGAAGAAATACGAAATGGGTTGGCTTCTGTACCATTACCTCCGCTAAAAGTTTGAGCAGTTACATTTATGCTTATTGAAAGAAAACATAATATGATTGAAGAAAAACTGTTCGTTTTCATAAAATTATTTTTAAAATTAACCCGTTGTGCATTTAAGAAATGCCTAACGACATTCCCTAAATGCACAACGGGTTAAAAATTATTACTTCCGGTTTGGATTCAGTTGTGCTCCTCTGTTTCCCTGAGTTTGAGCATACTGACTGTTTATTCCGGCTGTTCCTCTGTTAGCGTTAGACTGATTAGCCTGATTCTGCTGTGGTGTAATTCTTTTTTTTGTCATAAAATTTATTATTTTAGTTTTTATTTGGAAATATCGCTGCAAAGGTATTAAAAAAATATCTAATACTTACAAATTTGTCAGCGAAAAATTATCAAATAAATGACAATTTTGTCAGCGAATGAAGAAACAGCGATGTAATACGGATTTACTTTGGGGAATTGCTCAAAAAATCAAGCAGTTGCGAGAGGCTAAGAACATTTCGCAAGAGGTGTTTTACATCGATACCGACATCCATATTGCACGAATTGAAACAGGAAAATTAAATATTACCGTTTCTACACTGCAGGCAATTTGCGATTATTTTGAAATAAGTTTGTCGGATTTTTTTAAAGATATGAAGTAAGTCTAATCTGCTCAATAGCTTAAAAAAACACAGCAATTACGCTCTTGGGCACAAAACCTGCGCCACTTGGGGAAAAAGTTGCAAAGAAACAAAAAAATCACTTTACCCCCGATTTGATGCCCCCCCAAGTTTTTACCTCCGATTTTAAAAAAAGCATTATCTTTGCATCAAAATTTTAAAATACATATAAAGATGAAAAAATTAATTTTCTTGCTTGTGCCATTTTTTATGATGGCTTGTTCTGCTCCGAAAGGAGAACTGACGGTTTTTACTATGGTAATGCCAAACGGCGTTTTTTTCAATTCTGACCATAGAACAGAGGTGTTTTTGTTCAAACTCAACGGCGAAACTTTGACCGGAACTCAAGTGCAATGGGCTGGTGGTTCTGTTAATTCCGACAATGCGCAGGGACATCGATGGGCTGATGTCAGTAAAGTTTTAACCGGCAGTCGGGTTGATTTCGAGAATTTGGAATATGGAAACTACCTTCTTGTAATCGGAACCAATGCTTTTTTGTATCCTACGGCGCATTTTTTTGAAATAACCATCGACAGTCCGGTGGCATCAAGAAGATTTGAAATCAGTGTTCCGAATGAATTATTGGACGATGCAGCAAGAGATGAATTTAGAGATGCAGAAATCACGAAAATTCTGAAAAAATAAATCAAAGAGGCTGTCCTAAAAGTATCTTTGAACGCAAATGACGCAAAAAACGCAAATTATCACAAATTTTAATTTATTAAAAATGAGTGATTTGAAAAAAATAACATATTGTTTTTTGCGTTAATTTGCGTTTTTTGTGTCATTTGCGTTCTTTTTAGGACAGCCTCTTTTTTCATTCCACATGACCGAAAAAACTAAACAAAACCACCCCACTCTGTTCTTTTTTTCGTATTTTTGCAGGCGAATAGAACAAAAAAATCAAAAACAAAAACAAGATGTCAGAAATATTGCAGGAAATCTACGATAACGAAACATTGTACCAAGATGTGAGAATGCTTGGCAATATGTTGAACGAAATTATTGTGAGCCTCGAAGGGAAAGAGGTTGCCGATACAGTTGAGCGAATCAGGCAAATGGCTGTAACATTGAAGTACGACCAAAGCATGGAAGCCTATCGCGCATTGAAAAACGAAATTGCTTCGCTCGACGATGCTACGCGCAAAAAAGTGATTCGTGCGTTTACGGTTTTTCTGTATCTCTTTAATATCGCTGAGCAAAATTTCAGAATCCGTGTCAGAAGGCGTTATCAGCTGGATGAGCACGGCGACACGCAGCCTTTTTCGATAGAAGACACCGTAAAATCATTGAAAGACAAGCAGATTGATGTAGATATTATCAACAAAATACTGCATACTTTGTCGCTTGAATTGATTACAACGGCGCATCCAACCGAATCGACCAAGCGCACAATTTTGGATATTCAGAGGCGAATTGTTGATGTGTTGCGCAAATTGGAACAGCAGCTGCTCACCAATCGCGAGCGCATTACATTGAAAGATAGTTTGTTTAACGACATTGTTATTTTGTGGCAAACCGATGAATTGCGCAGACATAAACCAACCGTGTATGACGAAATTGATACCGGCTTGTATTATTTCGACCAAACCTTGTTTGAGGTATTGCCCGAAATACATCGCGAGTTGGAAATGAACCTTTCGGAACAATTTCCGGGGCAAAAATGGCGTGTGCCGAATATTCTTTCGTTCGGCAGTTGGATTGGTGGCGACCGCGACGGCAATCCCTTTGTTACCCACGAGGTTACTTGGAACACAATGCTGAAACAGCGCGATTTGGTTATCAAAAAATACCTTGCCGTTTTGCATGACTTGATGCATCGCTACACGCACGCCACATCCAGAATGAGCGTAAGTGAAGATTTTATGCACCGCCTGACCGAGCTTGAAGCGAAATACTTAACGCCCGAAACAAAATGGACAAAAAAAGGCGAGGTCTATCGTCGATATTTTGCGGTTATCATTGCACGAGTGTGCCAAGTGGGTAAATCGGAAATTGGCTATAAAACCGCCGAAGAATTGTTGGAAGATTTATACTTTGTTCAAAATAGTTTGCGGAAACATCATCCGGCGAAGCACGAATTGAAAACGATTCAGAAAATAATCCGTCAGGTGCAACTATTTGGTTTTCACTTGGCTAAATTAGATATTCGCAATCACAGCAGCGAGCACGAAGCGGCTATAGCCGAAATTTTGCAAAAAGTTGGCTTGGTTGAGAATTACACAACAATGACAGAAGAAGAACGCATTAAAATTTTGACTTCAGTACTGTCAGATCCGCGCCGTGTGTTGCTTGGACTTGAAGATTATACGCCCGAAACGCAAGAAATGATTCGCGTTTTTCAAACCATCAAGCGTATTCACGAAGAGTTTGGTACTCGTGCCATAGAAGTTTATCTCATCAGTATGTTTAAATCGCCAAGCGATTTGCTCGAAGTGCTCGTTTTGGCAAAAGAGGCAAATCTCTATCGACTTCATGCGAGCGGGAAAGTGGAAAGTTTCCTGCATGTTGCGCCACTTTTTGAAACGATTGATGACCTTAGTTCGGCTTCAAGCATTATGGAAAGCATTTTCAATATGCCATTGTATCGTCATCATTTGCAAATTCTGGGCAATCGTCAAGAAGTGATGTTTGGTTATTCCGACAGCAGCAAGGATGGCGGAACGCTTACTGCAAGCTGGAAACTGTTTAAAGCACAAACAGAAATTCACAAAATGGCAATGCAATATGGTGTTGATTTAAAATTTTTCCACGGCAGAGGCGGTTCTTTGGGGCGCGGCGGCGGACCGCTCAACAAAAGCCTCAGCTCGCAACCGGCAGAAACCATTGATGTTGGCTTGAAAATTACCGAACAGGGCGAAGTGCTTTCGTTCCGTTATTTGATTGAAGAAATCGCCTATCGCAGTCTCGAACAGGCAGCCGCCGCCATGTTGCAAATTGCAGCAAGAGTGCACACCAACACCAGCGAAGAAGGTTTGCGAAAAAAATGTTGGGAAGATGCTTTTGAGAAAATTGCTGCTATTTCGCATAAAAAATACCGCTCGCTGGTGTTTGACGAACCTGCCTTTTTGGATTATTTTTACGAAGCTACACCGCTTACCGAAATTGGCGGATTGAATATCGGCTCGCGCCCGATGGCTCGCAAAAACACACGCGCATTTGAACATCTTCGCGCCATTCCCTGGGTTTTTTCGTGGTCGCAATGCCGCCACATGCTGCCTGCTTGGTATGCAGCCGGTACCGGATTAGCGGAATTTGCCAATGTAAAACCCGAAAATCTCGCTTTGATGCAAGAAATGTATGCCGAGTGGCCATTTTTCAAAAATGTGATTGATAATTTGCAGTTGGCATTATTAAAAACAGACATGCTGGCAGCAAACGAATACGTTGGCTTGGTGCACAACAAAGATGCGGCAGCTCGAATTTTTGCCAACATCAAAGAAGAGTACGAAAAGACCGAAAAAATTGCCTTGCAAATTTCCAAAAGCAAAGCATTGTATGAACAAGATGCAAATCTTCGAGAGTCAACCATCAAACGAAATCCATACGTGGAAGTGTTGAACTTCTTGCAAGTGGATTTGATAAACGAACTGCGTGCATCTGAAGAACCCGAAATAGAGTTAAGAGAACAAACACTGCTGACAATCAATGGTATATCGGTAGGAATTAGAAGTACCGGATAAAACAATGTGCTAATTTATTAATATGCTAATGTGCTAATGAATTTGCATATTAGCATATTAGCATATTAGCATATTAGCATATTAGCATATTAGCATATTAGCACATTAAAAAATTAGCACATTAAAGAAAATCATGCTTATATTCAACACAACTTATTTAGTTCCCGGCAATTTATACCACAAGTGGAATAGTTGGTTACACGAACAGCATATTCCGGCAATGCTTAATTCCGGATATTTTAACATGCCGCAAATTGCAAAAGTAGTTGGCAGTGAAAGTGAGCGCGGAACTTCGTATGCCGTGCAGTTTCATGTTGAAAATACAGAAATGCTCGACGCTTGGAATTGCGAACATGCGGATGCCTTTTTGTCCGATTTCAAAATTCGATTCGGGCAGGAAATTTTGTATTTTTCTACCGTTTTAGAAATTATAGAATAAATGCGCGACCAAATCATTTTAGGCATCGATCCGGGCACAACCATTATGGGTTACGGCTTGTTGAAAATTACGAACAAAAAGCCGTCTCTTTTAGCTATGGGCGTGATTGATTTGCGAAAATTCGACGACCATTATCACAAATTGCAGCGCATTTTTGCGCGCGTGCTGTCGCTTATCGACGAGTTTCAGCCCGATTGTTTGGCGATTGAAGCACCGTTTTACGCAAAAAACGTGCAATCGATGCTCAAGCTCGGGCGCGCACAAGGCGCGGCAATGGCTGCAGCCTTGCATTGCGATTTGTATATTGTAGAATATATGCCCTTGAAAATCAAAATGGCGATTACCGGAAACGGACGCGCCTCAAAAGAGCAGGTTTCGGATATGTTGCGTCGTTACCTGAAAATTCCGGAAGAACAGATGCTGCCGCAACTGGATGCAACCGATGGTTTGGCGGCTGCTTATTGTCATTTCTTGCAAATGGGAAATCCAATTTCCGACACGCCATACAAAAGTTGGAAAGATTTTATTGCAAAAAATGAATCGCGAGTGAAATTAAATGAAAAGGAACGCAAATAACGCAAAAAGCGCAAATTTGTACAAACCGTTTCCGTAGGGGCGTATTGCATACGCCCTTATAAAAAAATGAGGCGTATGCAATACGCCCCTACACAAACAAAAAAATCACATAGGGCGTATGCAATACGCCCCTACACAAACAAAAAATGCAACTCTATCCCAAATTAATACTCGACGCACTCAAAAATGTGCGTTATCCCGCGAGCGGGAAAGACATTGTTTCGGCAGAAATGGTTGAAGACGATATTCGGATTGACGGAAATCGGGTTTCGTTTTCACTCGTTTTCGAGAAACAGAACGACCCTTTTGCCAAATCGGTAGTGAAAGCATCGGAACAGGCAATTCTTACTTACATATCCGAAAACGTTGATATTAAAGGAAATATTAAGACGAAATTCAAACAGGAATACAAACCTGCAGAAACAAATGCGTTGCCCGATGTAAAAAATATCATCGCCGTGTTTTCGGGCAAAGGCGGTGTTGGCAAATCGACCGTATCGGCAAATTTGGCGGTTTCGTTAGCAAAATTGGGTTACAAAGCAGGCTTGCTCGATGCCGATATTCACGGACCGTCGATGCCCAAAATGTTTGGAATCGAGGATGCGCATCCGGTGATGGAAGAAATCAACGGCAAGCAGTACATTGTGCCAATGGAAGCGCATGGCGTGAAACTGCTTTCGATCGGATTTTTTGTTGACCCCGAAAGTGCGCTCGTGTGGCGTGGCGGAATGGCAAGCAATGCTTTGAGGCAGTTGATAAACGATGCAAATTGGGGCGAATTGGATTATTTTATTGTGGATATGCCGCCCGGCACAAGCGATATTCATTTGGCATTGGTGCAGGCATTAAAAATTTCGGGTGCTGTGATTGTTACCACACCGCAAGATGTTGCACTTGCCGATGCGCGAAAAGGAATCAATATGTTTCGCAACGAAAAAATAAATGTGCCAATTCTCGGATTAGTCGAAAATATGGCGTGGTTTACACCTGTCGAACTGCCCGAAAACCGCTATTATATTTTTGGGAAAGATGGCGGAAAACGCCTCGCCGAAAAAATGAACATTCCGCTTTTGGGCGAAATTCCACTCGTGCAAAGCGTATGCGAAGGCGGCGATGAAGGTATGCCTGTTTCATGCCGTGAAGACAGTATTTCTGCTTCGTTTTTTATGGAAATCGCGAAAAAAATAGTGAAAGACTAAGCGTTTTTTGCATTCAAAAACTCATTCGCACATAGCGCGAAATTGTAAACGCCCATTCGGGATCGACAGGAACGCGACGCATAATAAGCGTGTCGTTTTGAATATGATAAAGATGGGGCAATTCCATATCGCGAACTCGCCTGAAAAGCGTATCGTTTCGTACAAAATACCAAACTTGCTCGCGACTGACGGTAACACCGCCTCTATCATTCAGTCTGAACAAATTAATTTGATTATCGTTTCTGATGTCAATGATATTTTCATCGCGCCCAAACATGAATGAACTTATCGGCACACCGGATTCGCCAAAAAATTTGGTCGTATCATTCGTCAATCCCGGAATTAATTCCAAGGTTCCATTCGGGCGCATTCGCACACCGGTTATTGTTTCTGAAAAATCTACCTTCCATGCACCCAAAATTGCCTCATCTATCGTTTCATTCGCTACAGGGGGCAATTCAGTTTCGCATGAAATGAAAAACAATGAACATACGAACAAAAATAAAACTGTTTTCTTCATTCTGAAAAATTAAACCGATTCCAATGCTCTGTTTATATCTTGTTTCAAATCTTCCACATCTTCCAAACCTACCGAAAAACGAACAAGCGTATCTTCAATACCCATCAGTTGCTTCATTTCGGGGCTAAAACTACAATAAATTGTTGATTCGGGATGTATAATCAACGATTTGTTGTCGAACAAATTTGTTGCGCGGCGAACAACCTTCAACCCATCCATAAATTTATAACATGCCTCTTTCGATTCCAAGGTCATGGTAAACATTGCGCCCGGATTACCGGTGAAAATAGCTTCAGAAATGGCGTTGTAGGGTGATATTTGAAGTTTTGGGTAATTTACCTTCATTATTTTCGGATGCGTGGCAAAATAAAGTGCCAATTCATAGGCTGTTTCAGCCATCTGCTTGTAGCGCACTTGAAGCGATTCCAAACCAAGCGACTGCAAATAAGCAGCATCGGGGCTCAAACTTGCGCCCAGATTTCGTACAACTTCCGAGCGAAGTTTGAACGCAAAACGCGACATATCTTTCGGTTCAGGCATTTTCGCAAGTTTTTTGTTTTTCGTCCAGTCGAATCTGCCATAATCTACAATTACACCGCCGGTGCTTGTTGCGCCACCCGAAATATATTTTGTGGTCGAAACAACTTCAATATCAATTCCCAATGCTTCGGCATTGTATGCAAACCAAGGCACAAGCGTTGTATCTACAATCATGGGCACGTTTTTGGCTTTCAGGATTGTTGAAATATCGGGCAGATTCGCTACTTCCAAATGCGGATTGGTGAGACTTTCGACAAAAAAAGCACAAGTATTCTCATCAATGGCAGCTTCTATTTCTTCTAAATTATCAACATTTACAAAGCGAGTTTCAACACCAAAGTCGGCAAGCGTTGATTTGAAAAAAGAAAATGTATTGCCAAACAAATGCGGCGATGAAACGATATTGCTTCCAGCCGACGCAATGGCGAAAAATACATGAGAAATCGCCGCCATGCCGGTTGAGAGAGCGATAACGCTTTCGGCACCTGAAGCTGCTTTTATTTTCTGTTCAAAATTTGCTACTGTCGGATTGGATATGCGCGAATAAATGTGTGCATCCTTGCGATTTTGAAATGCTGCAGCAATGCTTTCTGAATCGGAAAACTCAAAAGCTGCATTGCGATACACCGGCAATGTAATAGCACCATGCGCATCGGGTTTTTGAAATTCGGTTTCTATAACTCTGGTTGAGAAAGACTTATTCATCTTCGTTCGTTTTGATTCAGCAAAAAATTAAATATTGAAGAACAAAGATACGAAATTTCTGCGAATTAACAATTGAATATTCCAAATTTTGACACAATTCTGATTTTGCAAGCTCAAAATTTTTGAAAAACACACTGTATTTTGTCAGTATTCAAGAAAATCCGCTTATCTTTGTATCAGTTTGTTTGGATGATTTGTAATAGAAATCTTTAGCACATGACTTTTTTCTCTTTCACAGAGTTACACAGAGAAAAACACAGAGTTGCACAAAGTTTTTCTCGAAAAGAGAGTTCACAGAGAGAGTTTTGATAAACCTTTTTCCTTTTTCTTTCCATTGTGGGGAAAGTCCCGAAGGGGAAAGGGGTTAAAAAACTCTGTGTTCTCAAAAAAAACATCAAAGAATTTCTCTGCGAACCTCTGTGTTTTTCTCTGTGTAACTCTGTGTAATTTTTTGTCATATAGTTAGATAGAAATCTCAAAAAAATAATACAAATGAAAATAATCTCGTACAATGTAAATGGTATTCGTGCAGCTGCGAATAAAGGTTTTTTTGATTGGCTAAAAACTGCAAATCCTGATGTGCTTTGCCTGCAAGAAATTAAAGCACAGCCGGATCAGATAGATGTGATGGCTTTTGCCGAATTGGGTTATACAGCTTATATTCACTCGGCAGAGAAAAAAGGTTATAGCGGTGTAGCTATTTTTACCAAACAAACACCCGACAAAGTGGTGGTTGGAATGAATAATTCGCGTTATGATGTTGAAGGGCGCGTGATTCGTGCCGATTATGGCGATTTATCGGTTATGAATGTGTATATTCCGTCGGGTTCTTCGGGCGACGAAAGACAAGCGTTTAAAATGGAATTTCTGGAGGCTTTTCTGCCTTTTGTGGAAGAAGTTCGCAAAGAGCGTCCCAACTTAATTGTGGGTGGCGATTATAATATTTGTCACAAAGAAATTGACATCAACAATCCAAAACGACAAGTTGGTGTTTCGGGTTTCCTTCCCGAAGAGCGCGAATGGCTTGACCGATACGAAGCATCGGGCATGATTGATAGCTTCCGTGTTTTCGATCAAAGCCCCGAAAAATATACTTGGTGGAGTTACCGTGCGCGAGGTGCACGAGAGCGTAATGTGGGCTGGCGTATCGATTATAATTGGGTTAGCACACCGCTCAGGCAACGATTAATATCGGCAGCGATTTTGACAAATGCAATCCATTCAGATCATTGCCCGGTTGAAGTAGAAATATCTTGAACCAAGATTTTAGCAAGATTCAGACGACCATATCCGCCACGCCTCTTCTGCCTGTTCAATCAGCATTTTTTTGCCATTGATGGTGGTTGCGCCTTGCGCTTTTCCTTTTTTCAGAAACAATGTTTCGGCAGGATTATAAACTACATCATACAGCAAATGTTTTACAGTGATGTACTGATACGGAATGTCGGGAAAAGTTTTAACATCGGGAAAAGTGCCGAGCGGCGTAGTATTGATGATAATCGTGTGGTCGCTTATTAATTGTTGCGTAAGCGAAGAGTAAGTTATAAAACCCGGTTTTTCGGTGCGCGAAACGCGTGTAATTTCAATTCCGAGTTTATGCAATACATATTCGATGGCTTTTGCTGCGCCGCCACTACCCAACACTAAAGCTTTGGTATGATGCGGTTTCAAATGAGGCACAATTGATTTTTCAAAACCAATCGCATCGGTATTATATCCAACTACGCGAGTCTGTATGTCTTTATGTGTGATTTTCAACACATTCACCGCTCTAATTTTGGCTGCTGTTTCATCCAATTCATCAACATACGCTATTATTTGCTCTTTGTAAGGAATAGTTACATTGAGTCCGCAAAGGTCTTTTTTTTGAATGATTTTTTCTACCTCTTGAATGGATTCGATTTCAAATAAATAGTAGCGCGCATGAATTTTTTCTCGCTTAAATTTTTTTGAAAAATATTTTTTTGAAAAAGAATGAGTAAGCGGAAAACCAATCAGTCCGTATTTTTTTTCTTTTCTATGGTATCGAGCCAGCGTACGGAAAATAAGATATAATACTGCCAAAATGCACAAAACAACAATAATAATTGTTATCAAATGAATGTGTTTTTTTATCAAAGCCGACTGTTCTTGCAAGAAATATCCGATTAAGGCAATCATGGTATTGTAAACCGCCGAACCCAAGAAAGTAAACAGTGTAAAACTAAATAAATTCATTTTTGCTAAACCGGCAGGTATTGAAATTGCCAATCGGATACCCGCCACAAATCTGCCAAAAAACACCGAGATTACGCTTCGTTTTCTGAACATCTTTTCTGCTTTTTGGATTTTATCTGTATCGAGCATCAAAAAACTTCCGAGAAAGCTGTTGGCAAATTTATAAAGTGCTCGTCGTCCCACCCAAAAAGATATTCCATAAACAATGAGCGCGCCAATGAGCGAACCAAGCGATGCGAAAAAAATAACTAAAAAGATATTCAAATTACTGTCGGGGCTTGCAGCCATATAAGCAGCCGGCGATATGATTAGTTCGGTGGGAATTATGGGCAAAAATGAATTTTCGAGCGCAATAAGCAGCATGATTGTGCCGTAATTCAAATGGTTTTCGTACCAATTTATGAGTCGCAAGCTCATGTTTTTAAGTCTCGAATTTTTTGGCAATGCCTTATCACTCTCAACTGTTTCAACTTGTTGAGCTATGGTTGTCGATTTTTTTTCTTCGTTTATTGAAAAAGAAAAAAATGGAAGCAGCAGCAATAATGTAAAAAATAAAAACCGCATACAAAATCCAATACGCTGAAAAACTTTTAAAATGGCTCAAAACGGTTCTGTTTTTGCCTGTCGATTTGAGCGTAACAAAAGTACATCAATTAATCCGAATAAAAAATCCTTGACGAACATAAATATTTGTCAAGGATTTGAGTTTAAAGTATATCTTTTGCATCGCAAAAAGCATTTTGCAAAAAAAAAGAGCGATTTTATGCGTAAAAGAGTTTATTCTTTTTCCATGGTATTTTGTGTTTTTTTTGGCAAAGGTATGATTTTTTTGAAAAATAAGGTTCTACTGGATTTGTTGTGGAAATAGTTACCTTTGTCGGATGAATAGTTTAGACGAAAGAGATATTTTAGGCAAGATTTTGTTGCCGTTGAACAGTTCTTGGATTGTTAGCGAGGTTGAT